>Ga0208373_1000176_pt1 | contig 121072 bp, 106 predicted proteins | sample RifOxyC2_FD_184036 | JGI IMG/M metagenome (GOLD analysis project Ga0208373, IMG submission 184036) | Soil microbial communities from Rifle, Colorado - Rifle Oxygen_injection C2 (SPAdes) | ecosystem: Environmental > Terrestrial > Deep subsurface > Rock core/Sediment | place: Rifle, Colorado... | reverse complement strand
GCTGTAAAATTGAATTAATGAAATTCATTTCCCCCCCAGGTGAATTTCAAAAAAATATTTTTCTAAGTTTTAAATCGAATGGGGGGACTTTTTATTTAATAGGATTGAAAAAATGTCCGAAGTATTGATAATAAAATGCTCGAAGTAATCAAACAGAAAGACAGCAAGTAAATGCAGGATAATTTCGATTCAAATCAGGAATTGCAAAACCTTAAGATTCAACCGAAGTTTTCACATGTTAAGTTCGCAAATAAATTTCTGATTATTATAATGCTCATATATATTGTGAGCGGTGTAGTTGTTGAGATTTTCCTGCCAATGCTACGTGTTAAATTTATTGGTTATATTGAAGGATTATCTCAATTATTCTTAATGCTTCTTCCTGCATTGTTCTTCTCACGATATTCTACATTACCATTTAAAACCCTTTTCAGGCTTGAATCAATTCCAGGTCTAAGAATTATTTTATTATCAGTAATCGGCATAATTGCGTTGTCAATTTTTAATACATCTTTTTTATATTTGCAGGAAAGGTTAATACCTGATTTCCTTGTTGAAGCATACAAATTAACAGAAAAATCCCTTGAAAAAATATATATGGATATATTAGGCGGTAGCGGTTTCCTCGATGGCATGAAAGCATTATTAATCGGTGCGATTATTCCTTCAATTTCAGAAGAAACTCTTTTCAGGGGATTTTATCAGCGTTCACTCGAAGAAGAGTTGAAGCCATATTTAGCCATATTAATTGCAGGTTTAATTTTTGCTGTTGTACATATAAATCCTATTAACTTTATACCTCTTATTTTCATCGGGTTTTATCTCGGGGTTGTTGCTTACGGAACGCGAAGTATAATTATTCCGATATTACTCCACTTCCTGAATAATGCAATCGCAGTTGTTATTATGTACACACCGAGCTTATCCTCACTTGATGAGCAATCGTATAATCTTAACATAACCACAGCAATTATTTTGAGTATAATCAGCTTGTTAGTACTTGCGTTTATCTCGCTGATAATTTATAGAAATGCATCTAAAAATTTAAAAGGAAATATAGTGGATAATTCAGAATTCAGAATTCAGAATTTCAATAATATATTATACACTATTCACTGAAATTACCACTTCGCTTCGACCTGCAAACTGATACTCCTGAATGGTGCAAGATTTCCAACCATTTCCAAATAATAATAATTCAGCAGATTCTTTGCATTAATTGTAATTGTAAGCGGAATGTCTGTCAACTTAGAAAGATAGAAAATCATTCTTGCATCAATTACATTTGCAGGAACACGTGCATCAATGTTTTTAATAGGAGACAAGCCTTTATCTATGTTTTCGACAATACTCAAATACCTGTGGTCGAGTTGAAATTCAAGAAAACCAACCGGTAGGAACATGCGGTTATACCAAAGATATCTTGAACGGTATTTCAGTATTTCATTCCTGGATTTGTCCACCGGATCCATTAGAGTCAATGAACTCTCTATACCAACAAAATCAAACAGCATTGTTTTAATACTCAATTCGACACCCTGAATTCTTGCTTTCGTGATATTAAGAAATTTAATTACACCGAGATTAGTAGAATCAAATTGAGGCTCTATAAGATTTGAAAAATCATTTTGAAAAAATGATACGTCACAATATAAATGTGTTTTGCCAATTTCAAAATATTGATTGGCACCGATTTCATAAGACCAACTAACTTCGGGTACTAAGTTTGGGTTAGGTTGAACTGAAAAGCCGCTATACCTAAGTGTAGCATATTTTTCCGCAACAGTTGCCGCCCTGAAACCCCTGCCGGCAGATGCACGGAAAATTGTTCCCCATGAAGATGAATAAGAAAGCCCTAATTTTGGTGAAAATTCAAAATTGTCTTTATTTTCACCATTAATTTTTTCATAGTCAATTCTTCCTCCGGCTGTCATCACTAGGTTATCAATGAATGACAGTTCTCCCTGAAAATACCCGGCAATTATATTCTGAGATTTATTGCCATAAATATTAGCATCCACACTGTTCAATACATGATTGATTCCATAAGTCAGTAAAACCTTTTCAAAAATTTTATTACTCACCTGTACTTCAGTATTTAATGAATTAGCTTTTGATGCACGGTTTTCTTCAGGTTTATTCGGATTATTACTGAAATCGGTTGAGTACAATCCTGACCTTACTATTAAGAAATCACCATTATTAAATATATGTCTCGCTTCACCTGAAACTGTATATTTCAAGGATTTGATTCTCTCGTTTATATTGGTTGAATCAGGTGGAATTGTTGCATTGTCGAGGTCTTTCCAGTATGCCCATGCTTCAAAATCATCTTTGGAGTAAGAACCAATCAGGTTAATATTTGTTCTTTCGGAGATATCATATTTAACTTTTGAAAATAAATTCCATTTAATTGACTCATCGAAATCCCTGTATGATTCATCCTTGAACCAGCCGCCTGACACAACAATTCCAAGAGAATTAAATTTCTGAGAGAATCCGGCATTGATACCTTCGAATGTTGAAGTCTTGTCTGAATAAACCCATTGTTCATATTTCGGCTTTGAATAAAAACCTCTATTCAGTTGAACTTTTGACTCTGGAATTTCTTTAGGGTCTTTTGTTATAATATTTACAACGCCGCCCAAAGCACCAGAACCATACAATGCAGAACCGGCTCCTTTCACAACTTCGATTCTTTCGAGATTGAAAACAGGAATAGCATCAAATTTTATATCCCCCTGGTCGCCTGATACAAGTGGCATACCATCCATCAGGAAAGCTACCCGTGAACCTAAACCGAATGCAAATCCGGATGAGCCGCGAATGCTGACCTGGTCTCCATTAAGATTTATTCCGGGAATATATCTCAATGCCTCGTCAATAAGAATTATGTTTCTATCCTGAAGCTCCTTATTGTCCATCACAGACATTGATATAGGCACATCCTGTACAGCTTGTAACCTTTTATTCGCAGATACTACCACTTCAGATGTATGGATGATTTCTTCTTCAAGTTCAATTTCTATGAAAAGAGAATCTTTTTCAGTCAGGTCAGGATTTATTTTTTTGGTTTCATAACCAATATAAGACACAAGTCCGTTATATTTTTTACCGGCAACATTTTTAATAAGAAAATTGCCGCTCTTATTAGCAACGGCACCATAAGCCGTGCCTTCAAGCCTGATGGTAGCTCCGGGTAAAGCCTGCTTCGTTTTTCTATCAATTATTTTTCCAGAAATAACGCCCTTATTATTTTGAGAATAGGTTGAATAAGCAAACACAAAAAGAAAAATGAGTATAATATATTTAATTCTATTTCCCGCCATAGCCACTCCCTTGAAATTTGGATGAATCGCCCGGCTGTGGAGGAAGATTTTTGAAATCAACTTCAATCCTAATGTCATAAGATTTCCCGACTTCAATAATTAATGATGACGGCATAGTTTTATCACCTGTTTCTGTATATACTCCAATAACCTGCTGAGATGATATATTTGAATCAAGTTGTCGTGCAACTCCGATATATTTAAGTAAAACCGGGGGATTTGTTATTTCAATTGAAAAATTTGATGAATCAACAAAAAGAGGAAGAGATTCCATTGTTAAATAGGCATTACCATTTAAGATTTCTCTAATAATTCCTAAAGAATCCGTAAAAGGATAATTAATGAATGCCGCTACCCTCACAGCCATTATCGAATCTACGGGCCATTCGGATTTTCCTCCAACAAAAATTAAAGTACCTGTAAGGAAGGATTTCTCTATTGCTTTTTTGGGAGCAAGCCCTTCATCGCATCCGAACAATGTAATTAGCGCTAAAAATAATATTATAAAATTTTTAATAATTACCTCTTTTTTAATAAGGAAGTTTCAAGGCGAATTCTTATTTATTAAAAATCTGAAAAAATAAGTTAATAACAAAGAAAAAAAAGCTGTCTTTGTTAAAGACAGCTTCAAAATGTGCGGAAGGGGGGACTCGAACCCCCATACCCGTAAGGCACCACCCCCTCAAGATGGCGTGTCTACCAGTTTCACCACTTCCGCAGTTTTTGGGAATACAAATTTACCATTCTTTTGTTTTCTGTGAAAATTTATTTAATGTTATTATTAAATAGGAAGATTATTTTATGTACTCACATTTTTGAATAGCCACTTTCTTTAGATAGTGGAAGAGGGGAAATATAAACCTTTGACTTTAGTCACTTATTTTAAGGTGATAAATCTTTAAGTGTGGTGATGCAACTAATCCACGACTTAAAAGTCGTGGCTATTCATCCCAAATTTATTAAATGATTTTACTCGTAATCAAATTCAGTCCCATACATTTCAGGAAGCCTGAACACATGTTTTTGAAATACGGAAAATAGCTGGTCTGTTGTAAAAATAATACTACCGAACTTTTTCTCATCAAAATTAAATGCAAAATCAATTCTGAAAATACTCGTCGAGCCTGTTGATTTCATATTTTGCAATCTTAATCCGAATCCAACGGAATTATGCCATTGTGCTTTCACTAATTCTTGCTCTCTCTGCCAAACAGTTCCTATATCCCAAAATAATGCTCCACCGACTTTCAGGAACCATATATTAAAATCAGGGAAGTAACGATACTCAAGATTTGCGATAATTCTGTTATCTCCGTTAAGTTTATTTACTTCATATCCTCTCAATCCAAAATCATTATCGAGTACAAGCTGTCTCAACCCATCCCAGTTCCAGACCGACTGCTGTCTTAGACGTGCCGCTAATACTGTATTCTTAGATGCTTTGTAAAAAGCAAGTCCCTTGAACTCTTGGTATGTATTAACTCCATTGCTTCTTCTGAAACTGCTTGCCCCGGTTATCTGTCCGAACAAATATAAATCGTTCCATAAATAAGATTTCTCACCCTGGCCTGCTACGTAATACAAACCATCACCACCAGGCTTGTAGGCAAATGTTCTTCCTAGAATTGCTGTCCCCCAGCCTCCAATTGGCAAGTCTTCATCCTGCCATTGATTCAGGTTATTCGTTTTAATATAATCTTCAGAAACAGATGAGAAAGCAAGAAAAATTCTTCCTGAATTATCATAAGCCCTGCGAAAATTCGTATCGCCTCTGTTGACATCATTCAATTCAAGAGCAAAAGTTGCAAACACACGGTCTCTCCTCCTCCACGAACGGGAAAGCCATGCAATAACATTTCTTTCATGGAACTGCATCAAATTATAATGATTGTTTATATATTCAAAATCATTGCCAAAGTGATTTTTCCCGATAAATCCATAAGACCATTCTGTTGATAAAGTTCTGAATGGCTTATAAAATGACAAATCCTGTTCTGTCCTGTATTTATGGGCTAAAAGACTTCCCAATAAACTGAACTCTGTTCTGAAAAGTCTTCTTTGGTATAACTCTACTCTACCCTGCCAGCCTATATCGTTTTCGGAACGGTGTAGGGCTTCAATTAAAATGTTTGTTCCTGTTCCGATAAGATTATGTTCTTCAATTTTCCCGCCCCAATTTGTCTGGTTGCCCCCTGTCCCGAATAAAATACTGGGATTAGTTGACCACCTGTCTTGTGCAATTATATTAACATTGCATAAATAATCATTAATGGTATCAATTTCGATTTTTACATTTGTGAAAAGCTTTATTAACCGCAGGTTTCTCTCTGTTTCATTGATAGCATCAAAGTCAAGCTCGTCATCTTTATCGAACAATAGTTCATCTTCGATAACATAATCCCTTGTTAAAATGTGCAATGAATTAGCTAATGGTGCGGCAAAGAACCAGTCGCTTTGAGTCGAATCAAACACTTCCTTTTTATCAAGGTATATCTCATTAATTCTCTGCCTGGAAAAAGAATGAATGGAATGTGCAAAAAAAATCAGAATGATTATTATAAATCTTATAAGATTTTTATCTACCATCTTTAAAAATTAAAAATTTAATTATTATATCAATAAAAAATGAGCGAAGCGCCATATCACTCCGCTCAAAAATACAAACAATAAAACTCAAATATTGTTATCGTTGCCTGACTAATTTGATAGTTTTTGTTTTATTACCTATTCTCAGCTTACAAATTAACATACCTTCCCCTGAAATTTCCATCAGGGTATTTGCATTGATATTTAAATTATGTTCCCCTTCTTCAAACCATTTATTAACGATTGTGCAGATTTCCTGTCCATTTATACCATACAGAGAACCGGTAACAACTTCAGGTTCTGTTAAATTGAATTTCAAGGTAAAAGAATTACTAAATGGATTAGGTGAAACAGTAATATGGTTATTTGAAAAATCATCGTCAACTGATGTGAATTCTTCGGTAAAGAAATTCGCATAAGCAGACCATGAACCCTCTCCTCCGGCATTTACTGCTTTGACTCTCCAGAAATACTCCTTTGAATTATCGAGTGGAGAAGTTAAAGTATATGTTGTATCGGTTAAACCGGATTTAACAAGAATCATCACCTGGAATCTATAATCCTTTGACACCTGTAATATATAGGTTTCAGCTCCGGGAGTAGCATCCCAAACAAAAGTCGTATAAGCCGGAACTGCAGTATCGCCTTTTCCCGGTGAAAACAATAATGTGGTTGCCGGCGGCATCACTAATATTGTAAAGCTTGCACTCGATGTCCATTCGCTTTCTCCGGCATAATTAATTGCCTTCAATCTCCACCAATAAACTTGATTCCTTTGCAACTCTACATCCCCAACGTAAAATGTGTCTTGTACGATTACATTGTCATAGACATTATTCGTGAATGAAGCATCGTGTGCCACCTGGAATGAATATCTTTCTGCTCTGGTTGAAACGCTCCAAACAAATTTAGGTTTTACCGGCACATTTATTTCACCTTCTGATGGATATACATAATCAGGGGCATCGGGAGCGGCTTTTATAGTATGAAATGCCCATACTTGTGACCAAAGACTGCCTCCCGTACCATTGACAGATTTTACTCTCCAATAATAAGTCATGTCATTTAATAAATCAGGCGTGATAGTGTGCGAAGTGTCAGTAACGGCACTGTCATTATTAACAATATTATTGAATGAATTATCACTCGCTAATTGAAATATATATCTTGTTGCTCTTGCCGAACTGTTCCATTTAAAGACCGGGTTTAATGCGATATTATTTGTAAAATCCTGCGGCTGTATCAAAGTTACATTAGCCGGTATAGCAGATATGGTTGTAAAACTCCATACTTCCGACCAAAAGCTTTCACCTCCGATATTAATACCTTTGACACGCCAATAATATGTAGTTGTCGAATCAAGTTTGTTCAACACAAGTATTGATGTAACTTTTATATTTTGACTGTCCACAACCATATTTGAAAAATTAGAATTTTTTGCGAGCTGGAAACGGTATTTCTCTGCGGCAGGTGCAGATTGTGACCATGTGAAATACAGGAAGACAGGTGCATTTGTTTTCTCATCGTTTGGCTGAATTAATCCGGGAACACCGGGAGGAGCTATTATTGTCGTAAAGCTTCTCCTCGTTGACCAGTTTGTAGCTCCACCGTAATTATAACATTTGACTCTCCAATAATACTTTTTGTTATAATAAAGACTGCCGGCGGTATAGAATGTATCAATGACACTATTATCAGACTCAATAATGCTGGTGAAACCCGTATCTAAAGCAATCTGTACTGAGTATCTTGTTGCATATTGCACCTTCCGCCACCTTAAGGTAATATTTTGTGCTACATTAGTAGCAGTATCATTTGGAGAAACAAGAATAGGAATCGAAATCATATCCGGGTTAAAATAATTTTCAAATATAAGAATAGCATTAAAGCTTTCCTGGACTAATGCCGGTGCTATAAGAGCAGTAGCGGCAGAATTAGGATAATTGACATTATCGACAGCAGAATAAATTGTTTTTAATTTCCATTTTGAATTTGCGTCTGTTAGCTTATGGAAGTAATCAAACACATAGACATTTATAGGAAACTTTCCGAATAATGGGTCTTTCCCTGTAGCTAAAGTATCTTTCGCCCATTTGCAAAAATAATGCGATAAAAGAGCCTGCTCGTCTGTGGAAGCCGCAAGAGGAGCATTTGTCCAGATAATAAAAAATTTATCGCTGTTCTCTCTCATTTTGTCAATTATTTTTCGCCAGTGCCGCTTGTAATTATACACAGACTTGATTGTCGGGTCAACCGTATCTTCGGGGTTTTCCCAAGAGGGCATTTCGGATGAAAGATAATTCGTTTTTATCATTATTATCTTATTTGCATCAATATAAGGCCTGATGTCGGCAGTTGACCTTGTGTTTTCAAATATCTCCCTCCAACGGTACCATTCGTTGTTTTGTTCATCTGCAGGAAATATTTCTTCAATCAGCTTAAAAGTATCCTGCCCAATAAAGCCATGAGAGTTGTTATAAAGATGAATTTCGTTGGGTATGCTTGTACTGCTTCCGTTTGGTCCCCATATTCTTTCGCCAATGGTATAATGGAGAAACACTCCGGTCCTGAATTTCTGTCCTGCCGAAAATGCAGAACTGCTGAATAATATCAAACATAAAATAATAGAAAGTTTTCTCATATTCCCCCACCTATAAATAATATTATATTAATTTTATTTGCACTATATGACGGAAAAGTATTTGATTTTATTACTTTTACAAACAATAGTCAAATAAACATACTTTAAAATATTATAAAAAATAATGCCAAAAATATGTAAAGAATTTATTTCGGTTTATGTTTTTCTTTTTCAATCTTTTCAATTTTACTGTTAAGCTCGTTTTGTCTGCCCTGAATATCAAACTGTTTGTAAAATTCCTGTTGAATGGTTTCAAAATCCTTATGAACCTGAAGTTCCCTGTCGGCAACGCTTTGGGATAAATCGTTCATGCGAATGATATCATTCTCGGTTATTTCGGCTTCCGGCTTTTTTGAAATTTTTATAATTTCTCTGTATTCTTTATCAAAAGCGGATTTATAAAAATTGAGCCATGTAATTGCGGCATTCTTTAATCTTGAATTTCCATAAAAAGGCGGGAGTTGATTTAATAGTGAAAGTGAATTATCAATCTCAAAAATTATTTCATTAAGTTTCGATTCTCTTTGAACAGTATCGAGCATCTGAAAATTTTGGGAAAAGTCGAGCACCTTTTTAATTACTTTCTCCTGGAATCCTATAATAGAATCATTGTATTCAACAGGAGTTAGCTTCGTAACCTGTTGAATGGCCTTCTTTTGACTTTTTTTATCATTACAGGACTGAATTGAAATAATCCATACCAGTAAACAAATTACCGATAAAATTTTTATAACTTTTTTCATAATTAATTTCCAGAATTTTACAACTTTAAATAAAAGAAGAGAAGAATGATAACATAATTTTCAATTCCCTGCTTCAAAATTAATGATTTTTATCCGATTTATTTATTCATTTTATTAATCGAATCCTGAAGCCGGTTTTTTTGCATCTGTGCAGAATGTTTTTCGGCAAAAGCACGTTGAGCCTGGGATAAATTTTTATCAAGAATAGCTTCTCTCTCAGCTATAACCCTATTCAGTTCATTCATTCTCTTATTATCCTCGATTGTCTGGCTCCCCTTCTTTTGTTGAATTTCAATCATCTCTTCGAATTCATCACCCGAAATTGAATCGTAAAATTCGAATAATTCCATTGCAGCTTCTTTGTATGTATCATCCCCTTTATAAGGTTCAAGTTTGGACATCATTGCTATTGAAGATTCAATCTGTTTTTGCAATAGGTTCAGTGTATGCTCCATTCGTCTGCCATCCCCTGCATTAAATGCTTTTGAAAAATCAAGCATTTTTACCATTATTTTATTATGCTCGCCAATAATGTATTCGTTATACTCTAATGGTGTTTTTTCAATCGTATCCCCTTTTTGTGCCTTATTATTTTCTCTGCAAGATGATAATATTATTATTAATATTGAAAAAACGAACAAACTCAGTAACTTTTTTTTCATACTAATTACATCTGATTTTTATAACAAAATTAATATTTATAAAAATAATAAAAATTAGAAGTAAAAAAAAGAAATTGAATTATGGAACTGCTATAAAACTTCATAAGTTAAAATTTCATAACCTTTTCGTAACTTTGTAGTTTGTATTTATTATTAAGTTTAAATAATGTAAGATGGCATCTTATCCCTTCAAAGATATAGAAGAAAAGTGGCAGGAATTTTGGAAAGATAATAAAATATATAAAGTCGTAGAGGATTATTCCAAACCAAAGTTTTACATACTCGATATGTTTCCTTATCCAAGCGGACAAGGACTACATATAGGCCATCCCGAAGGCTACACTGCAACTGATATAATTGCCCGTTACAAAAGAATGAAGGGATTTAATGTTCTTCATCCGATGGGTTTTGATGCATTTGGCTTACCTACCGAAAGATATAGTATGCAGACAGGTATTCACCCTTATGTAGCAACTAATAATAATATTGAAATATTTCAAAATCAACTTAATATGCTTGGCTTCGGCTATGACTGGTCAAGGATAATTAATACTACTGACCCCGGATATTATAAATGGACACAGTGGATGTACCTGCAAATATACAATTCATGGTTCGATGAGAATCTGAATAAAGCAAGGCATGTAGGTGAGCTTCCAATACCATCAGGTTTGAAAACAAGAAAGGAAATTGACGAATATATTGACAGTAAGAGACTTGCTTACATAGCGATGATTCCTGTTAACTGGTGCGAAGAACTTGGTACTGTCCTTGCAAATGAAGAATGTGACGAATGGCGGGAAAAGGGATATACTGTAGAGCGAAAACCTATGAAGCAGTGGTTGATACGAATTACTGCTTATGCTCAACGGCTTCTGGATGACCTTGAACTCGTTGACTGGCCCCACTCAACAAAAGAAATGCAAAAAAACTGGATTGGCAGAAGCGAAGGTGCTGAAATTCAATTTAGAATAAAAGGTATTAATGAATCCATCGCCGTATTTACAACAAGGCCTGATACTGTCTTCGGAGCTACCTACATGGTATTAGCTCCGGAACATGAATTAGTCAAAATAATCACCAACAAAGATAAAGCTCGGGAAGTTGATGCTTACATATATTCGGCCTCGATGAAAAGCGACCTCGAAAGAACAGAATTGAACAAAGTAAAGACAGGTATATTCACAGGTGCTTATGCAATAAATCCTGCTACAAATACTGATATACCGATATGGATAGCCGATTATGTCCTATCTCATTATGGCACCGGTGCAATTATGGCAGTACCCGGACATGACGAAAGAGACCATGAATTTGCAAAAACTTTCGGACTGCCGATAATAAAAGTTGTTGCACCCGCAGATGGCTCTGAATGGGATATTCAGGAGTCTGCTTATGTTGATGAAGGCGCCGCTGTTAATTCTTTAAATAATGAGTTTTCTATTAATGATTTACCGACAAAAAAAGCATTTGATAAAACAATAGAATGGCTTGAATCAAAAAAAATAGGATGTAGAAAAATTCAATACAAACTTCGTGATTGGCTGTTTTCCAGACAAAGGTATTGGGGCGAACCGATACCCATTATGTTTTTTGAGGATGGAACAAAACGAAATCTCGAATTGGATGAACTACCCTTAATGCTTCCCGATGTCCCTGATTTTAAGCCATCCGGCACCGGGGAATCTCCACTTGCTAAAGTTGAATCATGGGTAAATTTCATTGATAAAAAAACCGGTAAAAAAGGAAGGTTTGAGACAAATACAATGCCCCAATGGGCAGGTTCCTGCTGGTATTATCTCAGATATATTGACCCTAATAATGATGATATTTTCTGTAGTAAGGAAAAAGAAAAATACTGGATGCAACCGGATGGAGTGGATTTGTATGTTGGTGGTGCCGAACATGCTGTTCTTCATCTTCTGTATGCGAGGTTCTGGCATAAACTTCTGTATGATTATGGCTATGTTTCAACAATTGAACCATTTAAAAAACTTTTTCATCAGGGGCTGATTATCGGCGAGGATGGAAGAAAGATGTCGAAATCTCTCGGGAATGTTATAAATCCTGATGATGTAGTGGAGGAATTTGGTACAGATTCCCTGAGAATGTTCGAAATGTTCCTCGGTCCCCTTCAGGATGCAAAACCCTGGTCAAAAAGCGGGATTGAAGGTGTGAACCGTTTTCTCAGCCGTGTCTGGAGAATGATTGTTGAGGATAATGGCACTCTTTCGGTAAATGTAAAAGATGTTCGGCTTTCGCTGGAGCAGGAGCAAATCCTTCATTACACGATAAAAAAAGTAAGCGATGACATCGAAGAACTTCACTTCAATACTGCTGTCTCACAGATGATGATTTTCGTTAATGAGTTTACTAAATACGAAATCAAGCCCAGAGAAGCTATGGAAAAGTTTATCCTCTGCCTCTCTCCATTCGCTCCTCATATTGCCGAGGAACTTTGGCAAATACTGGGACATAATGATTCTATCGTTCTTCGAAATTTTCCTGAATTTGATGAATTAAAAGCCGCTAAGAAACAAATTGAATTTGTTGTTCAGGTACAAAGTAGGATAAGAGCAAAGCTGTATGTTGCACCTGGCCTCGAACAAGAAGAAATTCAGCAAATGGCTCTTAAAGATGATAAAGTACAAAAATTCATCGAAGGTAAAACCATAAAAAAAGTTATTTTCGTCCCGAATAAACTTATTAATTTTATTGTTTGATTATGTTTATGTCAGGAGTAACTCCCGACATAGTTAAATAGATATAAAATGAATAGCCACTACTTTCAAGTAGTGGTGAGAGTTCGTCACCATATGTAGGGATTTATCCCAAAAAGAATGTGTAGGGATACGGCATGCCGTGTCCTTACCAAGAAACCTCCACTATCTAAAGATAGTGGATAATCAAATAAAATATTAAGTTCTATTCATTTTTTATCATATTTTTGTTTACCATCGTATCAGCGTTGGTTACTGAATCAGATAGACAATTGTTATAACGAATTTTAATTAAAGTAAAATAACTTGAAAAGAAATATAAAAAATCTGACTATTCCCGAATTGCAGGATTATCTTGTTTCTGTAAGTGAGCCCAAATACAGAGCCAATCAGATATTCCAGAAAATATATGTTCAACGTGTTGCAACATTCGATGAAATTGCAAACTTACCTAAATCATTACGTCAGAAACTCACAAATGATTTTGATATTTCTTCTTTTAATAGCTCTAAATCGCAACATTCATCTGATGGCACTATTAAATTTCTTTTTGAACTGAAAGACGGTTCAGCCATTGAATCTGTCCTCATCCCTTGCGAATACACAGATGAGGCAAAAAAAAACAGGCGGACATTGTGTATTTCGTCCCAGGCAGGCTGTTCACTGAATTGCACATTCTGTGCGACAGGCAAGCTAAAATTCAAACGAAATCTTTCTGCTTCCGAAATAGTTGACCAGGTTTTAGCCGTTGAGAAGCAAATTGGCTCGAAGCTTACTAACATAGTATTTATGGGTATGGGCGAGCCTCTCCTCAATTATGAAAATGTAAAAAAAGCTGTTGAGATTTTAACAAATCCTGAAATTCAGTTGATTAAGAAAAAGAAGCTCACAATTTCAACAGCAGGCATTATTCCAAAAATAATTCAGCTTGCCGATGATAATCTTCCCGTTAAGCTTGCTCTTTCCCTACATGCTCCTACACAAGATTTAAGAAAGAAACTAATGCCTTCGGCCGGAAAGTGGAAATTCGATGAATTAATTGAATCTATCGAATATTATTATAGAAAGACAAAAACGCCTGTTACGTTTGAATATATACTTTTTGAAGGATTAAACGACAGGCCCGAAGACATCAAGCGTCTTGCTAAGCTTGCTAAAAGAGTTCCTGCAAAGATTAACTTAATTCCCTTCCACACAATTGAATTCACAAATCCAACGGGATTTGCATCAGAGTTAAAACCGGCATCCAAGGGGAAAATTCAGTGGTTTAGAAAAGAATTGTTAAAGTTGGATGTTCAATCATTCCAACGAACTTCGAGCGGTTTGGACATTGATGCCGCTTGTGGCCAGCTCGCCCTGAAAAGCTTAAGGGAAAATAAACAATAATAAAAAATCGGGAATAATGCAATTTTTCTTATTTTGGAAAATTATTTTTCAGGAGGAAACTTGAAAATTATCAGATATTCGATATTTGTTTCTTTATTTTTTCTTTTTTTTCAAAATGTCTATTGTGCCGATGACATATTGAAGGGTATTCTCCCAAACAGAGAATTAGAGTATATCCTGCGTTTAGCTAATGGGGATGTATTATCAGGATATGTCATTGAAATGGTCAACGACCCTAAAGATGGTGAGGGAATTAAATTAAAAACCGAAGTTGGAAATGCTATTATATTTGCCAATCAAATTGTCGAAATAACACCAAAAGAAGAGCAATACAGGCACAGCCACAGTGTTTATCTCTTACCCACTGCCGACCCGATTAGCAGCAACCATTTTATAGGATTATATGAATTGATGTTTTTCTATGCAGGTGCAGGAGTGGGAGATATACTGTCTGTTACCGCAGGCCATTCTTTCCTTCCGGGTATATCATCAAGTCAGCAAATTTCTGCTTTAAATGTTAAGCTTACTTTATTGTCTATGGAATTTGAAGATGTTGCCAGGAAAATGACTTTGGCTCTTGGATATAATCTTGCTTATGTAAATAGTTATAACCGTTTTGTGCATCTATATGGTGTTGGAACTGTTGAGTTGAGCAGGTCGAAGCTGACTGCAATGGTATTTGCTAAGATGGGAAGCAAGGATTTTTATGACATATATTTTGGAAATAACCGAATTGATTTAATATATGAGGATGGTTCCTTCGGTATTGGCTTAGGATTAGATACTAGAATCACAAAGAGGCATGACCTGCATTTAATCGGTGAGATTTGGAACAGTAATGTAGCCAAACCTACAAACAGCGGTGTACTGCTGGGTTTCAGGCTTTGTAATTCAAGCTTTTCATCCGATTTCGGAATAACTTTTTTCACAATTCCTTACATTGTCCCTTTTGTCAGCTTTAAGTGGACACCATTTTAAATATATTCTAAATTATTATGGACGAAAATAAATTCAATAAGAAAGCAATCTGCATTATCCCGGCAAGGTATGATTCCACAAGGCTGCCGGGTAAACCTTTAATTAATATTGCAGGCAAACCTCTCCTGCAATGGGTTTGGGAATCTGCAAAAAAATCCGTCTATTTAAGCAGAGTAATTATTGCCACCGATGATGAAAGAATTTGCGATATGTGTAAAAATATTGGGGCTGAGTATTTATTAACTCCAAAAAATATTCAGAGTGGTTCGGATAGAATTGCATTTACATATCAATCTTTGAAAGAAGATGCAGATATTATATTAAACCTGCAAGGGGATGAACCGCTCATAAAGGCTGATGTTATTGATTTACTCATCAATCAATTTGCTTTATCGAATGCTGATGTCGGAACATTAATAAAAAAAATCAATACTAATGATGAGTTATTCGATCCCTCAGTTGTTAAGGTTGTCATTGATAATAATAATTACGCCTTATACTTTTCGAGAAGTCCTGTTCCTCATGTAAGAGATACAATGCCTGAATCATGGCTCAACAATAATAATTATTGGAAACATATCGGTATTTATGCTTACAGAAAAGAATCATTACTAAACTTTGCCAATCTCAGTCCATCAAAATTGGAACAAGCCGAAAAGCTCGAACAATTGCGGCTTTTAGAGCATGGTGCAAAATATCTTTGTGTTGAAACTGACATAAATCTCATTGGGGTTGATACAAAAGAAGATATAGTGGAAGTTGAAAAAATATTATTAATGGCTACGTAATAATTCTAAACCCTTTTTCACTACTTCTTCAACACTTATTAAATCCATATTGTCTCTCAATTTTTTATCGTTACTTATCGGTGGACTAACAATTCTTGACATTTTGGAATATGGCCCCCACCTTTTAGCAGAAATATGCGGAGAATTAGGATATAAGCCTAAAACAGGAACATCAAGAGCTGCAGCTATATGTAAGACACCTGTAGAATTAACGAGCAGCAATTTTGCATTTGAAATAATTGCAATCAATTGCTTTAAATCAAAAATACCGCAAAGATTAATTGAATTTGAGCAGTTTTGACTAACTGCGTTACACAAACTTGATTCCTCTGGTGTTCCTGTTATAACAACTGTCAACCCAGTTTCTTGACTTATGACATTCCCGGCTTTCCCGAAATTCTCTGCTTTCCAATTATAAGCAGAACCACCGCTTCCCGGATGAAGGATTATATAATCACTATTTAAAATGCCTTTTTGATTTAAAACATTCCTTACAAAATCATTTGCATCTTTATTAACAATTGGCTTTACCAACTCAGTCTTAAGCTTTTTCTTTAATACAGAAGCTACAAGCCTTGTGTTATATTCTGCTTCATGAAATTCTGCAGTTTTCCTGTGGTCATAAACTTTATGGTTAAATAATAAAGAATAATAACGATATGCAGTACCTACTCTTAATGGTATTTTATTCATATAAGCGGCAAAACACTCATTCAGTCTGGGCCTTGGAAAATAAACAACGTCAAATTTATTATTCTTGAATATTTCTTTTATACCATTTTTATAGTCATCAATATAAAATATTCTATCAATTACCGTGCAATTTTCAAGCAAAGGCTCGACATATCTTCTTGCAATCAAAGTAATCTCGGATTCAACACAATTCTCCTTCAGTGCCTTACACATTGGAAGTGTTAAAACCATATCCCCTAATCTGTCTGTCCTAATGACACATATTTTTTGTTTTCTTGGCATTTTTTTAATTACTTTTAATTATCTTTTGTATTAATCTCGCATATCTCTTAATTTAGCTCCGCTTTTTTTATGCAATCAAAAATAAGTAATAACATTTGAAAAAATTAAATTGAATATAAAGTTTTTAATATTAGTTCCTGTAATCTTTATACTATCTGTTTGTCTGCTAACACCTGGTTTCGTACAAAATGAATATTTTAAATGCAATAAACAAATAGTGGGTACACCTCTTCAGTTCTCACATTTGCCTATACGGGATACAATTTTTTTATTATGCGATTACTACATAAAACTCTCCCTGAAAAATCAGAATGTTGAAATTATTTTTCGGAACGACAGTTCGATTAGTTTCAAAGTTTCATCCGGGACAAACCGTCTTGAAAAAGGCAAAGACACACCAACAGGCATCTATACAGTTCAGTCGAAATCTCCAATTGCCATATCAAAGCAATTCGAAAATGCTGAGCTAATCAACTGGATTGGTTTCAACGGCAATATTGGCTTCCATGGGCTTAAAGGTAACTCCTATTACTGGAGACTTGGTAAAGCACCTTCCTCACATGGTTGTATCAGAATCAGCAGAGAAGATGGTGAGAAGCTATATTCTATGGTTAAAAGAGGTACACCCGTTATGGTGGTAGATAAAGAACCGGCACGTATTTTTGCTTTTGCGAAAACTGAAGATTTCGATGCGAACAAAGATATACTGTTGAATGAAAGAGGTATTTATCAATCAAAGATACTTCGTCAGAGACTCGAAGGTTTATATAATGGTAAGTCATATACTGCAAACTTTGGAAGGATTTTCTTCGATGGCAACACAATCCTGAAACCCGGTGGCTATTCAATAGGAGTAGCTGAAATGATTGCCTCATCTCAACAGCCACAATTCTCAGACCAATTAGATTACTTTACTCCTGATAATTCCACAACAAATAAATTTATGATTTTCAACAAAAAGGATTCAGTCGCCAAATCTATTTACATATCCTCTCATACTCTTCTGCATATCGGGAAATAGCATTATAGATTCCCTGTGCTATTGCATCAATACCTTTTTCAGTATTTACATAATCTTCATCTTCCTGGTTTGACAGAAATGCCGCTTCAAATAAAACATTCGGCATCGAGGCTCCGACAAGTACATAAAATCCAGCCTGATTAACTCCCCTGTTCTTCATCGGTGTAGTTTTTTCAACCTCTGACTGTAATATCTTTGCCAAAAGCTCACTGAACTTTACAAAGGCACTCTGAGCCATAGTTGCAATAATCAATTCTTCTCCTGTTAGGTTTTTGTATTTCTCTGTCTTTTTTTCCAGCTTGATAACAGAGTTTTCAAAATTAGCAACTCTTACAGCATCATCATTCCTGCCGGGCCTCAATATATAAGTCTCAAAACCATTTGCTGTGCTGGGTTTTTTAGCCGCAGAATTAAGATGAATACTAACAAAAATCTTTCCTTTGCTTATATTTGCAATTTGCCCCCTTCTATACAGTTCTATAAATGTATCATCAGTCCTTGTCATCACAACTTTTGTAGCAGGCATATTTTCATTTAATAAATCTCTGACTTTTTTTGCGATTTTGAGAGTAAAATCTTTCTCTTTATACCCATTCACACTGATTGCACCCGGGTCTTCGCCGCCATGACCGGGATCAAGTATTATTACATCCAATGCCCATTTCCGTTTTTCATTCTCAAATCCGCCTTCATTTTTAATTTCAATCTCATTCTTTTCAATGGGTGGAGTATTGATGATTTCAGGTTTTTTTGATGACTGTACATTGATACTGTATATAATTTCTTTTGAGCCGTTTCTCTTAGAATTACAGCTGATAATGTTAGATCCGGTTGTAATTCTGTAAACAAGTATATCTCTTATTTTTTCTGTTTTTATACTTTTAATACCATCCAAATCATTGAATTCATCAATTGCATTAACGGCATCATTGATTCTTAAGATAAGATTTTTTCCTGAACAATCGGGCGCCTGGTATGCTTCAATATAACTATCTGCTACCAGGTGAATAATTAAAGTATCACCGGATAATTCAGTTGTGATTTTAATAAACTGAGGGAGTGAATACATTGAAAACAAAGATGTCGAAGCAAATAGTTCATTTTTTAATTCTCTGTCGTAATTCTCGTCCAAATCATTTTTTTTTAAGGTATCTTCTTCCTGTCTTTCTTCCAATTCTTTCCTGATTAGATTTTGAGGCAAAACGTAAAGATTAGGAGGGTATTTTTTATCAATAGGTTTGATAGACCCTTTAAAAACAGGCTTTTCAATTTTCTCATTTTTTTCCTCCTTTATTTCCCCCTTTTTCAAAAGGGGATTAAGGGGGATTTCTTTTTCAATAACATCTCCTTCACTTATCTTGCTTCTTCTATCATTTAATGCTTTAAGTGAAATTAATCCACTTTTTAGTTTTTCATTACCCTCAAAAAAATATTTTTTAAAAGTTATGGGGATTGTTTTTTTGATTATCTCAGGTTTAAACTTTTGGGAAGCAGCGGATTCTTGTATAATTTGATTATTTATTATATCCTGCAAGGGTAATTCTCCAAGATTAGTTGTATCAGCTTTACTTCTGAAATAAAATGTCTCATTTCTTTGTGTAATTGAAAAAATGTTTAGAGCTTCAAGACATTTAAAAAAGGAAATTGCCGGAACATATAATTGAGAATTTATTACAATTGCAGGTATATGCATCTGAGCTGCACTTATCTTATTACCTTTCTCAAGCACAATATAAAATGATAATGGCGTTATTTTTATAATTCCATCTTTGAATTTTATCTCGCCTTTGGAGTCTTCATATCTTCCTGCCGGAAAAATTGCAGGCGATATTTGCGATAAAGGAAGATAAGTGATATTATTTAGAACTTCAGATGTATGAACTGTCCTTGTTCCCTGAGAATTGATAATATAATATCTTATTTGAGAATAAGTATAGTTAAGTATAGAGAAAAAAATAAAAATATATAAAATTACTTCGAGGATTTTTCTTATAATATTTCTATATCTTATCATTTTTTTTCATTTTTTAAAATTGAATATTTCAATTCAAGTACAGTTCTTAAGTATCAGGTGTTTTGACAATAGTAAAGTAATTAATTTCCCTGTACTGATTACAAACCATTTCGGCAAACTTCTTTGAATAAAAAGAATCAATCATATATGCCATCCCGCCTGATGTATAAATCTTTTCGGCATTTGGCAGAAGTTCGGCAATCGAATCTTCCTGCTCTGAACTTTGCGGAACAATTAGTACAAGATATTGTATTGTTCCTTCATCTCCTTTAAGGTAATTTTCTATCATCGGGAGGAGTTCAGAACTAATCATTTCTTCTTCATAAGTTATTTTTTCGTCAGCCTGTATCATAGTAGTAATCATATCCTTCAACTGTGCAACCTGTTCTAATGGCGGTTCGCGGTCAAGATATTTTTCTACTGTTTTTCTCAAACGGATATAATTATCCTCAGTACCCTTGTGTCTTTCAAGATTCAATTTAGCAGGATTGTAATCAATATTCCATTCCTTAGCGAATGCTTTAATTAATTCCTCTTCCTTCGGGTCATATTCTTCATCAATCATTGCTATCTGGTGTAAGATTCCAATGATGGCTTCTGCATTAGCAGGACGGAACCATTTCTTCAATAAATAGTCTGCTTCTTTACGTTCCAACCTCAAAGCTTGCTTAATCAAGTTCCACAAACCAAGCCTTCTCTGGCCCTTTACAAAAATTCCCGTACCTATTAAGAAAAATATAGAACCCTCAAAAATATATATAGATGTATCGGCAAGACTCTTATCATCAAATTGAACAAATGCGTAGTAACATACCCATAAAACACAATTTGCAATATAAATAGATAAACCGACCAAAGATTGGCTCTCTGCCACTTCCCGCTCATGTTTACGTTTCCACATCTTGTTGATTTTCAGGTATATAAAAACCACAGTGATTAGTAACGAAATCTGAACAAAATAACTTATTACACTTACATACCAGGGTCTTAGAACTTCATAGCTTAATGAATTGCTTTCTTTATTTATGATATATATTTTGCCAATATTTGATAACGATAAATTCACCAAACCGGTTTCTGCTGATAAATTGATAGCATCCTTGGGTACTATCACTTTGATAGTACTATCATTCCAGCTTATGTAACCTTCGTCAGAAACTTCTGTACCATCAAAAACAAGTACACTATTAACTTTGGTTTCACCAAAATTCTTTCCATAAACTTCAATTGTATCACCTATTGAAAATTCCAATTTTGAGAGCCTAAAAATTTTTATTCCATAATCTTGTTTTGACGGCAACTCTACAGTTTCCTCATTTTTGCAGGAAACCAATATTATTGTCAGTAAGATTATTATTGAAAATATTGGAGAAGTAAATTTTGATTTCATGTTTATTCGTCTTATTATTCTCAATTAAATTGAACAATCAAAATTTGTATCGTATTAACAATACAATAATTTATAGTAAAATTGCAAATTACTAAACTATTACAGATTTTGAAAATATTACTTGAAATTTGTTAATATAATAACCTTTTATTGTTTGGTTGGTTGAGTATCAAAGTATAAAATATTTCAATCATTTAATTATTATTTCTACTCTGCGGTTTTTACTGTAGTCTTCGGATATTGGTTCTTTTTCTCCCATAGCATTTATTTGAATATTTTTTATTTTCAAGCCCTTATTAACTAAATAATCCCTTACTTGTTTTGCTCTTTTCATGGATAATATCATATTATAATCTTCCGTACCTGTTTCATCTGCATAACCAGAAATCTGAATTTTATTCTTTCTATACTCTTTATAAAATTCATCTATAATTTTTTTATTTTCTTCATTCAATTCATAAGAATCGGTATCAAAATAAATAATAAATTTTTCATTTATATTTTTTATCTGTTCAAGATTGAAATCATATTTTATTATCTGAGGCCATTTAATATCTCTTGAATCAAACTCAAATGAACCGGTGCTGAAATTTTCAGCTTCGACACGAATTTTATATATTTTCTTTTCCGGTATAACGATTGAATAATTTTTCAATAATCCGATTCTGATTTTTTGTTCAGGGAGATCATTAACGAAAATATTTACATCAGTAATTTTATCATTATTATTCTTAATATTAATATCTCCTGATACGATAGTATAAGGCTCCGGTTGGGCTTCTTTTGGAAGGCAAATCCAATATAAACCTTTTCTTTTGCTCACACTATCATAAGAAACGATAATCGCTGAATCTCCAAGAGCTGTAAGACATATTCCCTGTTCACCAAATTTTGTATTAATACCTTTCCCCAGATTCTGAGGTTTGCTCCATCTTTTCCAGCTATCATCCGGACGTCTCGAAAAATACAAATCCTGCTCACCCTCACCTTTATAACCATTGGAAGAAAAGTATAATGTTTTGTTATCATAAGCCAGATATGGTGTTTCTTCATTCCCCTTTGTATTAATTTCCTTGCCCATATTCAACGGTGCAGACCATTCTTGGGTTTTCTCATTTAAAAATGAAACATATAAATCCAATCCTCCAACGGCATCTTTACGGCTGACAGACATGATTAGAATTTTTCCGTCAGCAGAAAGATTAGCATAAAAATGCAATGAATCATTATAGAAATTTTTAATATTTAATGATTCAGGTTTCGACCAATTATTTCCGTCATATTCAGAAAAGGAAAAACCTTGTTTTTTCTGAATATGTTTATCTGAATATATCCCATAAACAAGCCCTATTCTACCATCGGGGGAAATCCAAAATAACACATCCGAATCAAATGTATTTAGCTCTGTCAAATTCTTTGGCTCAGACCAAATTCCTTGAGATATCCTGTCGGAATACCATATATCATCTTGATCATTAGTACTATTAATGTTTTTTGGATGCCATTTCCTGTCATAATAAATTCTCCTACCATCAGGTGTAAGAAGCGGCACCAACACAGGCTGGTAGCTGTTAATTTCGTTTGGTAACCTTTCTTTGCAGGTATTCATCGAATCGGGATTAGGGCCAGAATTAGCTCTTAAAGAAAAAATTATTAAGTAAAAAAGAAAAATATTTATTCTAATTATTCTATTCATTCATCATCACCAAATTGAATTTCTTTTAAAACTTTCCTGATTATGTCCCAGTCAAAACCCGCAGACTGTAAAAACCTTATTAATGATTCCTTTTGTTTTTCTTTTGGTTTATGACGTATTAGTCTTAATTTTTTTTTCGTTGCTTTTAGTGCTAATTCTAAGGTTTCTGTATGTGGGTAGTACTCTTCCAAAGCTTGTTGAGCTATTGATTTGTCTATTCCTTTAATTATCAATTCGGACATTAACTTTGATTTACCCGAAGATTTCCTTTTTAAATAATCAGTAATGAACTGTTTTGCATACTTTGCATCATCAACAAGGTCAAACTTCATCAGGAACTCTAATGCAAGGTCTGCCTCATCTTTTTCAAACATCTTATCTCTTAGTTTTTGCCTGATTTGTTTTTCAGTTCTCGGTTTGTATGAAACATAATTGTATGCAGATTGCTTTGCAACATATATTCTTTGTTCTTTCTTAAGCTCTTGTAATAAATCAGGAGGTATATTACTACCACTGCCTAATTTATACTTCAGTACCAAATCATAAGAACATTCGAATAATTCTCCGTCATTTAGGCAAATAATACAGCTCTGCCCGTTCTTTTTGCTCTTAACAGATATTATCCTGAGTTCATCATTCATGTTTTTTTGCAGTTTGATAATTACTCATATAACGCTACATATTAATTGTGTAGCTGAATCAAATTATCAATTTCAAATTTTTACTTCTTTTAAATGGTAAATTGTATTAATGCCGTAATGTTCTTTTCTATTTAAACATTGGAAATTTTAAAATTGATTGAAAATTCAATATTGAAAATTGAAAATTATAAAAATAATAATTATTTCGTAAAATGAATTAATATATTAGAATAATCAACCACATTATTTATTTTCAGCCGGCATATTCAAAGAAGTTTTCACCTGAGTTTCAAGTTCTTCTAAAAGTTTAGGGTCTTCAACAAGCACTTTCTTCAAACCTTCCCTGCCTTGCATTCTTTCGCCTTTGAACGTGTACCATGAACCGCTCTTTGTTACTATGCCATATTCGGTTGCAGTATCAATCAAATCACCGATTTTCGAAATGCCTTCATTATATAGAATGTCAAATTCAACTTCCTTAAAAGGAGGTGCAATCTTGTTTTTCACAATTTTAACTTTTACCCTGTTCCCGATAATTTCCTGTCCTTCCTTGATAATCTCTTTCCTTCTGATGTCAATTCGTACAGAAGCATAAAATTTCAACGCATTGCCGCCGGTTGTGGTTTCGGGATTACCATACACAACACCAATCTTGCTTCTTAATTGGTTAGTGAACATGACACAGGTATTCGATTTACCGATAGCCGCCTGCAGTTTCCTCATTGCCTGCGACATCAGCCTCGCTTGTGAGCCCATCTGTGCATCACCCATATCGCCTTCAATCTCAACTCTCGGAGTTAATGCTGCAACTGAGTCAATAACAATCACATCAATTGCACCGCTTCGCACAAGTGTATCAACGATTTCAAGTGCCTGTTCGCCAAATTCAGGCTGAGATAAAAGAAGATTGTTCAGGTCAACTCCAATCCTCTTTGCATAATTGGCATCTAAGGCATGTTCCGTATCAATAAATGCTGCAATTCCACCCAGCTTCTGTGCTTCGGCAATCACATGCAAACAAACTGTTGTTTTTCCTGATGATTCGGGACCGAATATTTCAGTAATCCTGCCACGAGGCACTCCACCAATGCCAATAGCGGCATCAAAGGAAAAACATCCGGTTGGAATAGCAGAAACCTGCACTATATTCTTATCGCTTAGCCGCATGATTGAACCTTTGCCATGTTGTTTCTCTATCTGTTCCATTGCAAAATTTACTGCTTTCAGCTTTTCTTCCGGAATAGTCTGTTCGACAACCGGGCTTTTTTCTTCTGTCTTTGTTTTCATTTTATCTTCTAAAGTAATTTATAAATTGTTATTTGTTTTCTATTAATAATTCTTTATCTAAATATTTGGCAAAAACATTTTTCCATGTTTTAGCTAAAATCTTATATACTTTAATCTTCGATTGAATATAATGTTTTTTACCCTTTGTGAAAAACAAATTTATCAGTTTCCACATTAATATCATTGAATAATTATGCACAATTTCCAAACTCGCATAAATTCTTGTCCTTAGAGGTGAAAAATGCTTGTCGCAATAAATGAATTTACTTGTTATAAATGTCTGAACCTTGTTTTCATCATAACCCATCCTTGTCGAGCTTCCTCCTCTTATGTGAGTTACAACTGCATCAGGAATAAACTTTACTTTTAATCCTTTGTCCTTAACTCTTTTACAAAAATCCGCTTCTTCGGTATAGAAAAAATAATCCTCATCAAATCCTTTCAGGCTGTCAAAAACATTTTTCCTGACTGCCATGACTGCACCATCAACATATTGTGTATTCTTAGGTTTCAAACCTTTATTTTTCTTCCTCCATCTTAATCTTTGCCAATTCTGTTGAATTGAAGTAATAAGAAAAAGATTTTTTAATCCAAGTATTATTCCCGGTAGCCTCCCATAGCTGTATTCCCAACTGCCGTCGGGATACATCTGCTGTGGGCCTGTTACAGCGGTTTCAGGATTATTTTCTAAATATGAAATAAGTTTGTTAATCGTTTTTTCATGATAAATCACATCATTATTTGATATGATAATGATTTTAGCCCCCGAGGATTTGGCTCCAGCGTTGACAGCAGCAGCATATCCGAGATTCTCATCATTGGATATTATTTTTACATGTGGATATTTATTAATTACCTCTATGACAGTATCATCCATAGAACCATTGTCAACTACCGTGATTCCAATATCCAGGCCATCCGTTGTATTAATGATTGATTCAATACAATTGAGAGTCATTTTACATGAATTGTAAGAAATTATGATTAGTTCTATGTCTCGCTTTTTATTCAATGTTTTATTAAATCTCTGAAACAATTGATTTTGAATAAATAAAATTTATGCAAAAACAATGACTATTTAAAGAAAATTTTTCAATTTAATTTGTCTTATCACTAAAAATTTCTATTATTGCATTTCAAAAAATCTGCCAAACATTATTGAGGTAAATATGCAATTCCAAAGGAGAGACTTTGTCAGGTATCTTGGAGTTTTCCTGACAGCAGCACCATTTTTTTCTTATTTCCCGGCAAAAGCAAAAGATTCCGTCGAAAGTGCTTACAACAACTTTATGGGATTATCCCCCGAGGATTCAGCTCAGGATGAGGATTTCTGGGCTTGGGTTCAGCAGTCTTATACTGTCAATCCTAATATCATCAACCTGAATAATGGAGGTGTCAGTCCTCAGCCAAAAGTCGTTCAGGATGCATTTGATAATTTTAATCGTATGTGCAACGAGGGACCATCTTACTATATGTGGCGTATTCTTGACCAGGGGCGTGAAATGCTTAGAAAACGCCTTGCAAACTTAGCCGGTACTTCAATCGAGGAAGTCTCAATATGTAGAAATACTACAGAAGCACTCGATATGGTTATCTTCGGTTTAAATTTATCCAAAGGTGATGAAGTTGTCCTTACAAAGCAGGACTATCCTAATGTGATTAATGCATGGAAACAAAGGGAAAAACGAGACGGCATAATTATAAAATGGGTAAACCTGAATCTCCCACTTGAAAATGATGATGAAATTGTAAATCAGTTCAAAAATACATTCACTTCAAAAACCAAAGCAGTTAACATCACTCACATGATTAACTGGAGCGGACAGATTCTTCCTTCGAGAAAAATAGCTGATGAGGCACATAAGCTTGGTATTGATGTGATTGTTGATGCTGCTCACACTTTCGCTCATATTGATTTCAGAATTGATGATTTGAATTGCGATTTTCTCGGTACCAGCCTCCACAAATGGCTATGTGCCCCCTTCGGAACAGGTATGCTCTACGTTAAGAAAAATAAAATCAAAACAATCTGGCCCCTCTACCCGAATGATAAACCTGAAAGTGAAGACATCAGAAAATTTGAAACACTTGGCACACGCTCATTTCCTGCCGAACATGCCATTGGAAGTGCGATTAATTTCCATAATTCAATAACTACAAAAAGAAAAGAAGAACGCTTGCGTTTCCTTAAAAATTATTGGGCAAGTAAAGTGGTAAAATTGGATAGAGTAAAGCTCCAGACTTCTCTAAAAGAGAATTATTCTTGTGCTTTGGCTATCTTTTCAATTGACGGTATGAAACCTGCTGACATCGAAAGTACATTACTCAGTAAATACAAGATACATACAACGCCGATTGACTGGGAAAACATCAAAGGTGTGCGTGTAACACCTCATGTTTATACGTCAACAAAAGACCTCGACATTCTTGTCGAAGCAATTACAGAAATGTCTAAATCATAATTCATAGAGGAAAAATGAAATATTTTATTTTTATATTATGCTTGTTTATGTCTTTAAATTTAACAGCAAAAGACAAAAAAGTAATTTTCTCAGAGAAAGCACCAAAGCCCATTGGTCCTTACAGCCAGGCAATCAAGTTCGGCAGTACAATTTATTTATCAGGGCAGATTGCACTCGATACTGCCACAGGCAAAATCGCCGAAGGTGGTGCCGCCAAGGAAGCTGAAATTATTCTGAATAATTTAAAAAACGTTCTCGAAGCCGCAGACTGTACTTTTGAAAATATCGTAAAAACAACTATATACTTGACTGATATGAAAGAATTCAATCCTGTCAATAAAGTATATGCTTCATTTTTTACTGCAGATTTCCCTGCACGCGAAACCATACAGGTAGCCGCCCTGCCAATGGGTGCCCATATCGAAATTTCAATGATTGCTGTGAAATAAATTTCCCACTTTGTAAAAAAGGGGGATTCAGGGGGATTTTTAATTTTCCACAAAACCACAGATTGTCATTCTGAGCCTGTCGAAGAATCCATATCCACAACCCACATCAACTGCCCCCTTTTTCAAAGGGGGTTCGGGGGATTTTTGTTATCCATAACAAAATTCAAAATTGAAAAAATGAAAACTCTGTCAAACCTGCTCCAGATGAACAAAATGCACGTTTTGGCTCTATATCACAAAAATTCTTTTTGGGCTTTGTGGTAAAAAATCCTGTAATCCTTTAATCTTTTTAATCCTGTTCAGAAAATGGATTCTGAAATATATTCAGAATGACTTTCTTTTCTTTGTGGGCTTTGTAGTAAAAAAAATAATTCAGAATTCAGAATTCAGAATTTGAAGTTGAATTACATCAATAATTCCAGACTCCCTTGTCTCGGATAACAGATATCTCCTTCTTTTGTTTTAGTCTGTATTGTCAGCTCAAGCTTTATTTCGGATGTATTGTCACTGATAAATGTTGATTTTGAAAATGATAGTTCAACAATTTCGTAATTAGAGTATGAAAATTGATTTAGTTTTATGGCATCATCTGATTTTATTTCAAAAATATTTTTTCTGATTATTAATTGAAAATTTTTCGGATTCAGAAACTGAACTTCTATAGAATCATCCTCATCGAGTGCTTTAACAAGGTCAAACCTAAGATAAATATTGTTATTATCATTAGCATACCAGAGTTTTTGGAGTAGTTCTCCTACCTGATGCATAGCCGTCATTGAGCTTTGGGCATCATAATAACCTGCTTTAATCCACTCATCTTCAGCACTGATTTTACCGTCAATCGAAGGTGTTACCGGTCCCTCCTGCTTTACTACTTTTACAACTTCATATTCTTTACCAATAGGTACCTCAACATCCTTTGGAATTTCCTCACCGAGCAGTTTGTAAATGTTTCCAATATGCCAACGGAACAGAACATCAAAATCACTCTTATTCTCTGCAATGTGAGTATCGCCATACCACCAGAACCAGTCAGAGCCTTCGGCTATATATATTTCCTTCATCACTTCATTCAATTTTTGCACATCATGTTCTGATTGTTTTTCTTCTACCTTTTGCCTTGCTTTCGCGAGCATAGACCAAGCCTTACGGTGTTCTTCATGCCCCATCCAGATATTGAAATCTGCGTTAATCCACGACCCAGCTCTTACTGCTTTAATAGGAGGCAAATAATCGAGATTCTCGTTTGCTGTGGCTGTTGAACAAGTAACAGTCTCGATTGTTTCAGAATTTGATAATTGCTCAAAAAGTGCTTTCAGAAATGGTAATCCGTTATACTGATAAAATTCCCAGCAATTCTCTCCATCGAGTATTATCGGTACAACTGCATATTTAAGGCAATCCTCTCCCCTCTTATTTATCAGATCATTTCTTATTCCTTCCAGTCTTCCGATAAAATCCCTCGCCGCATCATGCGGATTCCACCTGGAATACAAAAATCCAATCGCATCGGATAGCGTGTGGTCTCTGAACAGGATAGCAATTTCACCATTATCAGCAATGTATTTCCTTGGGAAATATTTTTCAGTATAATCATAATTTTCAGCATTTGAAGCCGCAAGTACACCCTCATCGCTTGCAGTCCACTCCAATCCGCCTCCAATCATTAATCTCAAAACCTCGTCCGAAATAGAACCTTCCGAGGGCCACATTCCTTTGGGTTTGATGCCTAATTGACTCTCATAATAATTTATAGCTCCATTGATTTGAGCTTTTGCATCTTCAGGAAAAGCAAAATTATTTTCGGGTAAGTTAATCTCAGGCATTGCTTGTTTTGCAGAATGTGTGTCACACAGTAAAGGCAAAATCGGGTGATAAAGTGGAGTACAGCTTAATTCAATTTGCTCCAATGAATGTAGCATTTTCATTTGGCTGTTAATTTGCTTCAGCACATCAATCTGCATTTCCATAACCAGTTTTTTTTCTATTTCCGAAAAACCCCTACCCTTCTTCAACAGCCTTTTGATTGGTTTCCTCTCCTTGGAAAAATATCCGAACCAGGTCAGATTGTACCAGACCTGCAAATCAAACCAATCCTGCCCTGTAAATTTATTAATAGCTTCATCTTTATTCTGAGCTTGTTCGTAAAGCTCCCGATAGCGGGGATATGGAAAAATCATATTTTCTTCGTTGCAAAGAAAAAACAATCTTAATATTTCTCTCTTATTTGATTCAGTCAATTCAGAAGGATTAATATTAGTGAGCCTTTGAATCTTATCGAATGTTTTGCCGTTAATATAATCATCAATCTGCATACTCAGGGATGGCACAAGGTTTACAGTCTGTTTCACATCAGGATATTCGTGGAACAATTCGGGAAGGTCCCAATAATCTTTCACGCTATGTAGTCTTACCCATGGAAGAATCAACTCACCGTCTTTATCATAATACGGCTGGTGATAATGCCAAAGAATAGCAACTTTTAAAGGTTTCATTTTTATTCGTTTGACGAATCCGTAGAAGAATGTATAACACTAATTTCCACTCTATTATTCAATGCCCTATTTTCAGGTGAATCATTGGGGACAATCGGCATTTTTGCACCTTCCCCTTTCTCGATGATTCTATCCTTTGTTATCCCTTTCGACAATATATAATCGGTAACCATCTTAGCTCTTTCAATAGATAATTTGTCATTCTGCTCTAATGTACTTGTATTATCAGAATGTCCTGTTACCTTGACTTGAAAAGCAGGATTAGCATATAAGTAAGTAACTAAAGCATCGAGATAACTTTTCGTTTCTTCAGAAAAAGCAACAGCAGGGTCAAAGCCCGATATTATTTTTATTTTCCCAAAATCATAAGACTGTGCAAAAAGAGAGAATGAAAAGAAATAAAATAACAAAGTGAATCGTAGTAATTTTATTTTCATTTGAGCCTCATAAAAATTTATTTTTTTAATATATAATCCAGCTTAGACTAGCCCCTATACCCATATACACTTCACTTTCGCTTATAATATCAAAGCTGAGAATTGGTGTCAAAACCAGCACAGGGTCTGCATCTCTGTAAATAAACGTCTCCCACCCTAAACCTGCACGAACAAAAAAGTTTGTTGTGTTTTTTGTTTCTTCAAATTCAGATGTTCCGGGACCAATCCTTGAATATATCACTCTCTTAGTAATAGTTACCCCCGGAGTAAGACTGAATCTCAAATTCATGCTTGTTATTCCATGCCAGTAAACCGGGAAGCCGACGCCAATCTCAGTCATATCCGAAAAAAGCATTTGTAATGCTAATCCAAAACCAAAAGATGATTTTACCATTCTATATTCATATTCTCCATGAAGCGAAAATCCGAATAGCTTGTCTTCTAATATTGATGCGGCTCCTGCATATACTCCTGTGTAATGGACAACCTTTCCGGTTAATGTATCAATTGGCCTGAACTGGGCTTTTAGGCTTATTCCAAAAAATAATAAAATGATTATAACTGAATATAATGTTTTCATAGCTTGTTAATGTTGTTAATTTTCAATAATCACTTAAAAATCTATGTATATTTAAATTACATATCTAAAACTCTAATTTTTTTTCAATATTAATGATTGTAATTTTGTCTTTCTAAAATTAGTATAGGTCTTTGCATAATAAATAATAAAACGCAAAATACATATTTTTTATATTCTTTTAATAATATTTTTCAGAATGAAAAAAATAAAAAGTATTAATAACAAGGAGTAATTCAAATGCAAGAATTTAAAAATTACATTAATGGTCAATGGGGAACAGCTAAGAGTGGGCAGACATTCGATAATATTAATCCTGCCAATCATAATGACATAATCGGCAAATTTCCATTATCAGGACAGGAAGATGTGGATGATGCTGTTTCTGCAGCTAAAGCAGCTTTCAAATCATGGCGGCTTATACCCGCACCCAAGCGTGGTGATATTTTGCGTAAAGCAGGAGATATTTTCAGCCGAAGAAAAAAGGAGCTTGGTAGAATTATGACCCGCGAAATGGGAAAACCAACTTTTGAAACCGAAGGCGATGTTCAGGAAGCTATTGATACTGCATACTATGCCGCTTCCGAAACGAGAAGGCTTTTCGGTCATACTGCACCAAGCGAAATGATGAATAAATTCAATCTTTCATTCAGAGTTCCAATCGGAGTTTGTGGAATAATCACTGCATGGAATTTCCCTGTTGCCGTTCCTTCCTGGAAAATTCTACCCGCACTTGCTGCTGGAAATACAGTAGTATATAAGCCATCAAAAGATTCACCCCACTCTGGGGTTATATTTGCCGAAATACTCGAAGAAGCGGGCATTCCTCCAGGTGTTTTCAATGTTATTCTCGGTAAAGGGAGCATGGGGAATATGATTGTGGAACATCCGGATGTCAATCTCATCGGATTTACCGGTTCAACAGGAATTGGTTTACAAATCGGTGAAATTTGCGGAAGGACAAATAAAAAATGTTCTCTCGAAATGGGCGGAAAAAATCCGCAGGTTGTAATGCCTTCAGCCGATTTGGATTCAGCGATTGAAGGTGTGTTGTGGGGTGCTTTCGGTACAACAGGACAAAGGTGTACAGCAACTTCAAGATTGATTATTCACAAAGATATTTACGAAAAGTTCATTAACATGCTTGTAGCCAAAGCCGGAAAACTTAAATTAGGTGATGGCTTGAAAGAAGGCACCCAGGTTGGTCCGGTTATTCATGAGACAGCCTTGAAAGAAATTGATAATTACGTTAAAATTGCTGTCAAAGAAGGCGGCAGATTAGTTCTTGGCGGCGAAAGGGCAACTGAAGGAGATTTGGCAAAAGGTTCTTTCTACAAACCGACAATAATAGCAGACATCACAATAGATATGACAATCTTTCAGGAGGAAATTTTCGGTCCTGTGCTTGCTGTCAGCAAAGCCGATTCATTCGAACATGGATTGGAACTCGCTAATGGCGTACAATACGGTTTGTCATCTTCATTATATACAAATGATATTGGTGAAGCATGTATTGGTATGCGAGACATCGAAGCTGGTATTACATATATCAACAGCCCGACAATCGGAGCAGAGGCACACATGCCATTCGGTGGCGTTAAAGGCACGGGAAATGGTCATCGTGAAGGAGGCTGGACTGTATTTGACATATTCACAGAATGGAAAACCGTATATATTGATTTTTCAGGAAAATTGCAGAGAGCCCAGATAGATAATTATTGATTTTGATTTAAACCTTGCTCTGATTCCCCCTCTATCAAGAGGGGGTAGGGTGTGTGTTATTATAGTTTTTTTTCTTTGGCTTTCCATTTTTCAATGTGGCCTTAAAACAAAAATTCATCCCATCCTATACATCTCAATCCTTGTATTTCCATAATTTTTATCTACAATTTTATTCCAATCCATTGGAACTAAAATTATTTCAGTATCATCATGTTCGGCAACAAAAATTCCGCCGGATTTTAAAAGATTCCCATCATAAATTATTCTTACCATCTGATTCAAAAAATTCGCTTTATAAGGTGGGTCGGTAAATATCAAATCGAATTTTAATTCAGGTTTAGTTTTTATACAGGATTCCAAAAATTTAAGAGCATCACTTTTTTGTATAGAATATTTTTCTTTACTTATTTTAAATGTCTCGGCTAATGAATTTATAAACCGAATTGAATGAATGTCCTTATCCACAAAGAAACAATTTTTACAACCTCTGCTAAGGGCTTCAAATCCCAGCATACCGGTCCCGGCACAAATATCTGCAACAAACAAATCTTCATATACAAAATAATTATCGAGAATATTAAAAATTGCTTCTCTCACCTTATCGGTTGTTGGCCTGATAAATGAAGGAACATTTTCTTTAATGAGCCTTCCCTTTAGATATCCTGTTATTATACGCATTATACGAGTTTAATCCTTTTATGAAAAGAAGGTATGCAGGCTCCTATACAAGGAGGATATATATGGGCAGTCCGTGAACAGTAATATCTCTCTCTTTCACTGATATTAGCGGTCATCATCCTAAAGGCATTCAATCTGCCGACATGTTCGACACTTGACGAAAGTTCCTGTTTTGCTTTATCAAGTATTTCCTTTGTCAAAGAATATCCGAAAAAATATGCATAATCTATTTTCTCAATATATTCGGAAACAATCCTTGTAAATTCGGAATGGCATATATCACAGATTGACTCATGGTCTTTGTAAGAAACAAGATTATAGTATAGTGGTTTTCTGTCTTTTATCACACTAATATCAATAAATCTCTTTTTAATTCCAAAAAAAGCTACAGCTTTATCCGAATGTTCGGGATAATTATAAATAAACGCAGAATGTGTGTTAAGCTGGCTGATTTCAACATGCTTTATTGGCAACTCAAAAGGCTCAAGAAGTTTTTTGCAGGTTGCATAAATATCTTTAGGAATAATGATTCCCATCAGCATTTGTTTCTTATCCATTCCCGGTAAAATCGGAACTACGGTCGAAGTAAAATCCTGATAATTGAACTGTGGAAAATTCTGTTTGATTTCCAATTCAACGAGTTTCCTTAAATCACTCATCGAAATATTCTCATTCCCGGGAAATTTAGAGACAAGTACGTGCTCGGCAGGAAGAGTAATAACAAGCTGTTCGATTTTTTCTGGCAGAAATTTCAATAGACTATTAAATTCATCGATACCAACTTTTAATAGTTCTTCCTTAGCATTAAATAAATCAATCCTCTGCCCGGTTGAATTAACGTGAATTAACCTCAAACCTTTTTTGAATTCTTCTATGACTGCAAGGTAGGTTCTGTCTGCACTAAAAAATAAAGATAATGTTCTCATATTATTTTTACTATTAAAGAACAATCATTTTTCTTGTTTGTTTTTTATTACCCGATTCAAGAGTATAATAATATGTACCAGCTTCCAGATTCGACACATTTAGTTTTATACTATGATTTCCACTTGACAAAAATGAACTGATAACATGTTTTTTATAATTTCCGTTCAAATCATAAAGTTTAATTTGTGTAAATCCATCTTCATTTAGAGAAAATTTTATATCAGTATAATCATTTGCCGGATTAGGATAATTCTGATTTAAAGAAAAGTAATTTTCTTCGTCCTGATTATTTTTTCCGGTTGTAGAAAAATAAGCCGTATAAATCCCGCTACCCTGGGTTGCAACTGCTACCAATCCGTCACTGCTTCTGGCATCAATATAATCAACAATAACATTGCCTATAGAATTAGCAGCTTCTTTCACCCAAACAGTATTAGAACCGGCAAGTTCTGTTGTAGAATATAGTCCGGTACTTGTACCCGCAAAATAAATAGTAGAACCATGGTATCTGAGGATTTTAACATACCTGACTGATGGCCCCAAGGTACCTGTTATAGGATTCCCTTCAAGGTTCCCACCCTGTTTTGTCCAGCTTACACCTCCGTCTGTTGTATAAAAAATACTTAATACACTATAGTTTGAAAAAACAACAAATGCTTTATCTGAATCATCAGGGTCCATTTCGATACAAGAGACAAATCCATTAAAGGGAAATTCTTTTCCGGTTATTTCAAATGGTGAATTATTGTTACCCCCGGGTTCATCTAATCTATAAACTTTACCATTACTCGTACCAATATATAATCTTGAGGAGTCTGCTTCGAGTGCAGTGATATAGGCTGATGAACTTATTTTATTTTTTGAAATTTCTTCCCATCCTATATTAACCTTACTTGTATCAAAAGCTGATATTGTAATATCATCTTTCCTCCAGATATTATTTTTAGCGGCTAAATATAGGGTTTTGGAATTATCCGCATCGAGAGTAAAATAAGTATAAAATGAAAAATCAGACCAGTTTAAAAACCATGGTTTTTGATATACAAAGTTATTACCTTCTTTATCAGTTGTAAATATGGAACCATAATAAATCGAACCAATCAGAAAATCTCCATTGTTCACAATAGCTGTTGACATTCCATCCCCTCCATAAACAGTTTTCCATGGCCGATAAGGGTCTTCGGAATTCATAACCTGTGATGCATTATCCTGCAAACCACCGAATAATAGTCCGTCTTGATATCCGCTATGGTCCATTGCTATTGAATAAAATTGAGTTGTAATTAATCCATTGGTTAAATATCTCCATTCAACATTATTACTTAAACAATTATCTGTAACCTGAATCCCACCGTCATTTGATATAAATAATATGTTCGGATTTGATGGGAGAAAAGCCATTCCATGCATATCAGGGTGTAGTTCTTTATCAGTCCAATAATAGGGGTAACCACCAATATTTAAATTCGTAGTTGAGTCAATGAATCCGTTTGTAGTTCTGAAAAGGCTGGTACCTCCGAGAAAAACAACATTTTCATCATCCGGTTTAACTTTAATAACAAGAGCATATCCCCCCAACGAATTCAAGCTATTATTATCATAATTATCCGTTCCTTTACCGGGTAGATAGTAAGTCCTCTTATCCCAGGTCCCTTGTCCGGTTGATGGATTATCTGTGTATTTCCAAAATCCGTGGTATGAAGGATAAAATGCCTGAACCGATTTGGAATACTGAGGCACTTCAGTAACCACATATAATATATTCTGATTCGATGGAGCAAGGGCAAGTTTGATTATCCTGGTATCATTTGGAAAATTAGTTGGAGTGATATTAATCCAATCAATACCATTTGTTGATTTCCAGATACCGGTTTCTTTTGGCCTCTTTCCTGATGTTGTAAATGAACTTAAGGCTGCATACATGACTCCATTTGTTAATATTGCAATATCTGTTGAAAATGATTTTTTATCTAAATCACCAAGCACTTTAGACCATGAAAGACCGGTATCACTACTCCTCATAATTGCACCATAACAAGCTGCATATATAATATCTTCATTATTCCGAGTCGCATCTACTTTGATATTCCATACACCCTGGAATACCTCGCTCAATTTTCCTGAAATCGCACTTTGAGTTGAAGATAAAGGTTGCCATGTCGAACCGTTATCAGTTGATTTATAAATACCGTTTCCCAAACCTATTGTTCTGATTGATGTAGTTATCCTCCTATCGGTTGTACTTAGCAATTCCCCTGTTCCGTAAAACCAAATATTGTTTTTCCCAATTCTGGTATCTTGAGCTATACAAGTTACACTTTGAGTTTCTCCCGGGGAACTTGTTTTAACCCATGACATTCCTTTGTCAATTGATTTCCATATCCCTCCTGAAGCACTACCTGCATGTATGATATTTTCATTATTTATATCAAATTCAATTGCAAGCATTCTTCCTGAAACATTATTTGGACCCATGGATACCCAGTTTTGAGAAAGCAATGAATTACTTTTATTATTTCCAACTGATTCTCTGGTTGGGATATTTTTAGTAAATTCAAGTTCCCTTTGCCTTGCATTTTCAGGTATGGAATTAGTAAAAGGATTACGGATTTTCATAAATTCATAATCCGCATGGAAAAAGGCGCGTTCTGCCTTAGATAACCTTATATTATAAAGATTTTCTCCATTTAAATAATATTCAGACCTGTTATTCTTTATATAATATATAAGAAAAACAGATGATAATAATGTTATTAGAATTGAAAAAATTAGTAATTTTCTTTTCATTCTATTTTATTATTTAATTAACTCTTTACAATTTATATAAATATAATAAATTTTTAACTTATTTTGAATGATTTTATAATTTGAATAATAATCCTAAACAACATTTTAATACTGTCATAAAAGATTTTATATGAGCTTGAATAATAAAAAATTAGAACTAAATATATCAGAAATATTTTACTCAATACAGGGGGAAGGAACAAGAGCAGGTTTACCCTGTGTGTTTGTTCGTTTGCAAGGCTGTAAGCTAAGGTGCAAATGGTGCGATACTCCTTATGCTTTAAAATTTAAAGGTGAAGGAAATTCAATGGAAATTGAGAAAATTATGAAAATCATAAAATCCTACAATTGCAATTTCATTCAAATCACAGGCGGAGAACCTTTACACCAGGAAAATGTAATTTATTTGATGAAAATTTTATGTACACAAAAATACTCTGTTGCACTTGAAACAAGTGGTGCAGTTGATATTTCAAATGTTGACAGTAGGGTAATAAAAATTATGGACTTGAAATGCCCTGCTTCTGGTATGGCCAAATTGAATAAATTTGAAAATTTAAAATACATTACCAAAAAAGATGAGATTAAATTTGTTATCGCCGATAAATCTGATTTTGACTGGGCTGTGGTTATAATTGAAAAATATCAATTATTCAAAATAACTGAAAATATTTTATTCTCGCCTGCATTCAACATTGTTGAACCCGATACACTCGCAAAATGGCTTCTCAAAAGCGGAATACCTGCCCGGCTTCAACTTCAAATCCATAAATACATCTGGGAACCGAATAAAAGAGGTGTTTGAAATAATAACACAAAATCAAATTTCAATATAATTCAAAAATAATTTTTTTATTGAAACATTTATTTTTATATTTCGTCAAATAACGAAATGAGAAAGTGAAAATATGAGAAATTATGTTAAAATATTTAAAGCTTTATCGGATTCAAACAGGCTTCGCATTCTTAAGATGCTCGAAGACAGCCCAATGTGTGTTTGCGAAATAAGGGCAGTTCTGAACCTTGCAAATTCAACTGTATCGAAGCACCTTTCCCTATTACGGGAAGCCGGATTTATACTCGATGAAAAGAACGGCAAGTGGGTTGATTACAAACTAAATGACAAAGCTGAAAATCTCCAGGTCAGGAAACTAATGAAGCTACTGCCTGAATGGTTTAATGATGAAGCAAGAATAAAAGCCGATAAACGGAAACTCGAAATTGTAGATAGAAACAAGATTTGTAATATTTAAATAAATCAAAACTGATTGTCATTCTGAACTTGGTTCAGAATCTAAATAACAATTTTACTTAATTAATATAATATGATATGAAGATACTAATTTTATGTACAGGCAACTCTTGCCGCAGTCAAATGGCAGAAGGATTTCTGAAATCAATCGATAACACTCTTGATGTTTTCTCTGCAGGAACAGAACCTGCATCAAGAATAAACTCAAAAGCTGTCCAAGTTATGAATGAAATTGGAATTGATATAAGTAAACAATATCCTGAATCAGTTGAACAATATGTTAATGAAAATTTTGATTATGTAATTACAGTATGTGATAATGCTAAAGAGACATGCCCTATATTCACAGGAAATGTTAAACAAAGATTGCACATAGGATTTGAAGACCCCTATTCATTTAAAGGAAATGAAGAAGATACTCTGAATAAGTATAGGGAAGTTAGAGATTTAATTATGAAAGAATTTAATAATTTTTATAAACATTATATAATAGGTGGCAAATGAGAACAGATGATGAAATAAAGGAAATTGTAAAAGAAAAATACGGACAAATTGCAAGAGAAGCTGATAAGCAAAATTCAGAGTCAGGATGTTGCTGCGGATGTGGTCCCTATACTATAGATTATACGGTTATGAGTGACGATTATAAAGGAATTGATGGATATTTTAACGAAGCTGATTTAGGCTTGGGATGCGGTTTGCCAACAGAGTTTGCTAAAATTCAAAATGGTGAAACAGTTCTCGATTTAGGTTCCGGCGCAGGAAACGATGTATTCATAGCAAGAAGATATGTTGGGGAAACTGGCAGAGTAATAGGAGTTGATATGACTCAGGATATGCTTGACAAAGCTCGCGAAAATTGCAAAAAACTAAATTATGATAATGTCGAGTTCAGGCTTGGAGAAATAGAAAATTTACCGGTTGATAACAATACAATAGATTTAATAATCAGCAACTGTGTTCTTAATCTTGTTCCGAACAAGGAAAAGGCTTTTTCGGAAATATTCAGAGTACTCAAAAGTGGCGGAAGGTTTTGCATCTCTGATATTGTACTGAATGCCGTTCTACCTGAGAAATTACAGTCAGCCGCAGAAATGTATGCAGGATGTGTAGCAGGAGCAATGCAAAAAAATGAATATATGGATATTATAAAATCATCAGGCTTCTCAAATATTCAGATTGTTAAAGAAAAAAATATTAAAATTCCATCGAGCGTATTGATGAATTATCTGGATTTGAACGAAATTGATGAGTTCAGGAAGAATCTAAATCCCATTGTCAGCATAACAGTTGTTGCAGAAAAAAATATTAATTAAAATGAAGAGAACTATTTTAATATTAATCATTTTCATTATTTGTATATCTTGTTCAAATTTACAGAAAACACAAAAAATTGAAGAACCAATAATTTTAGGTAAAACCTCTTGGATGGAATGGAGAACAAAGAGTGGATGGGATATTAATGTTAATTTTTATAATTCATCCGATAAAAAAATACTAAAATTAAAAGAACATATAAAAGATGGCGAATATACTTTCGTTGTATTTGCAACTTCTTTTTGCGATGATTGCAAAGAAAACTTGCCAATAATATTTAATATTTTTGAATCGGCACAGATTGATAGCAATAAAACTGCTTTATATGGAATTGACCATAATATGCAAGAACCGAGCGGATACTATAAAAGATTCGAAATTCCTACTACTCCATGCTTATTTATATTGCACCGGGACAAAATCGTTGGGACTATTGTAAATCCTGATTATGAATGGCTAGATTATATGATTGAAATTATTGAAGAGTATAATGATGAAAATTAGTGTTTTTATTACAATTATATTTTTATGCGGTTACAGCCTATATTCACAGTGTGGATGTATGGGAGGTGCTGCAGTGGGTGGTCTGACACCATTAGGTGGTTCGGCAAATCTGGGAGTTCTGAAAGAAAACAATCTTCGGACATCAGTATTTTTTATGAATGGTTATGGCAATAAATACTATTCAGGTGACATCATAACCGAACCGGGATTAGTAAAAGAATATAAATTTAATTATATCGGATTCAATACCGGCTATGGCTTAACAGAAGATTTAACTTTGGAATTAGAGTCGGGTTATTTCCTCCAAAAAATGCAGGATTATTATTATTATAAATTAGAAAGTTCGGGGTTTTCACATCTCAATACATCTGTTAAATACAATCTGTATAACAGCAGGGTAAAAGAGCTTGAATATACGGCAGGTATTGGCGCCAGAGTGCCTGTTAACTTTAGTGAAGCTAACGTACCACAGAATATTTTACCTTCAACCGGTGCTTATGGGATTTTATTCCACTCTTTTTTACACAAAGGATTTAAGAACGAAGGTTTGCATTTGTTCCTGATAAACAGGGCTGAAATCAATGCCATTAACAAACACGATTATTTATACGGTTATTCAATTTTCTCTTCGTTCTATATATCAAAATCTATTTTCAATAACCTTGTCGGCATTTTAGAATTGAGAAATGAGTATAGAGGTAAAGACAGATATAACGGAAGTATTATTGAAGACTCGGGTGGTTTAGTATTTGTTGCCTCTCCACAGCTTAGTTATAAAATTGATAATTTTTATATTTCCTGTAATTATGATTATCCTTTTTATAAATATTATAATGGCAAACAATTGACTAACTCATATTCTTTTGGCATTATGTTAACATGGCAAATAAATTTAGATTCATAATTATAGATTATAACATTTGTTTATATAAGTCTGAATATGATTTTTGATAATAAATGATACAGAAAGATTAAAAATGGAAGATGGAAAAGTTGGAATCGTCGCTTGTTCAGGGGCATCAAACACAGGTGCATATTCAGATTTGGTTGCCCGTAAACTAATGCAAAGAGGTAAATCTAAAATGCTGTGCCTTGCAAGATTTGCAATAGACGAAAAATTTACAGAACAATCCAAACAAGAGTACTCAAGATTTGTAGTCCTTGATGGATGTCCTATCAATTGTGCAGAAGAAATTCTAAAGGATAAAGGAATAACAACCTTTAAACACATTAATACAACCGATTTTGGAATAGTAAAGGGGAAAACTCCTGTAACAGTAGATAAAGTGGATGAAATAATTGATTACATCGAAACTGTGGAATTAAATAACCTTATTTATAATGAAAAATAAGAGCAAAATATTTATAGTATTATTGGTTTTAATATTGTGTTTCCTTATTTCATCTTGTAATAACTCTGACAATATTAGTGATAACAATATTAATCCAATAGATACAATTACGAAAGTAACATTTATTGAACTTGGTTCTGTGAGTTGTATCCCTTGCCAAAACATGAGACCTGTAATGGATTCAATTCAAAAAAAATATGGTAGCCAAATACTTGTGAAATTCATTGATGTAATAAAAAACAGAGAAGAAGCGGAACAATATAAAATAAGGTTAATGCCTACCCAGGTATTTCTTGATTCAGCCAATATTGAGTTTTATAGACATGAGGGATTTTTTTCTGAAGACAGCATACATATTTTATTGCAGTCGAGAGGTTTAATATGCAAATAAAATATAAACTTAAAATAAAGGGATTATTTTTATGAGACAATTAAATAATCTAAAATTATTATTAACAATTTCTGCATTGTTTTTTATAGCTGTTGTTATTCTTGCTGTTGCAACTGAATTATGGGTTATCCTATCTATTGGAGTTGGCTTCTTATTTGGATTTGCTCTCCAAAAGGGTGACCTGTGCGGTTCATCTGCTATGAGCGAAGTAATCATTATGCGGGATTCTAAGAAACTATTTGGATTCTGGATAGCAATTCTTACATCAATGATTCTGTTTGCAATTTTTGAGAGTTTAGGTGTCATACAATTAGCTCCAAAAAAATTAATCTGGCTCAGTGCATTAGTTGGCGGATTAATTTTTGGTGTTGGCACTGTCTTAGGAGGTGGCTGCATTAGCGGTTGTATGTATAAAGGAGCAACAGGAAATATTAACTCCATTGCCGCACTTTTAACAATACCAATTGGGATTTCTTTTGCTGATTTTGGCCCCCTGGAGGGATTCAACAAATTTCTTCTTAGCTTCGTTATAAATGGTGAAAATGATAATGCAATTACCCTGCACTCGTTATTAGGTTTACCGTACTGGCTGCTGGTTTTAATGTTTTTTCTGCTGACTATTGTTTTGATTTATATTAATTCAAAAAAGAAAACAAGAACAAAAAATACCATAAAGGACAAATTTCAATTTAACAAGATATTTACAAAATCCTGGAAACCCTGGCAGACTGGTATTGCAATCGGAGTAATTGCTATGTTGGCTTGGCTCTCATCATTGCCTGTTGGCAGGAATTATCCTCTTGGTGTAACGCATGGTGTTAATCATATTTATCAGGCAATTGTTGATAATAATGTAAGATTCATTTATCAGAAGCCTCAACCCAAAGCACAGACTAATATTAATAGTACAATAACATACATACAGACAAAGTCAGCTCAAATTCCTTCTGTCGCCGTTCCAAAATATGAACCGAAGAAACTCAGTGTATGGCTAATTCTACTTTCAATAGGAACTATAATTGGAGCATTTATATCCGGGTTAATGTCCGGTCAAACGAAACTTTTACCAAAGGAACCAAGTCAAATATTGATTGCGGCATTAGGTGGATTTCTAATAGGAGTTGGTGCAGGAATTGCAACCGGTTGTATTATTGGAAATATTTTATCAGCATGGGCTATGTTCAGTGTTGGTATGCTGATTTTCGGTGTTGCAACTTTATTGGCAAATTGGGCAACTGCATATTTTTATTTAATGGGTGGAAAACTGTTTAACAAATAATAGTATTAAAATGGAAAATATATCACAAAAACTTAGCTTTCTCGATAGATACCTGACATTGTGGATATTCATTGCAATGGCTATAGGTGTATTGTCAGGTTATTTATTCCCGGGTATAGTTGGTTTCTGGAACCAATTTCAATCGGGAACTACAAACATTCCAATCGCCGTGGGACTAATTTTAATGATGTATCCCCCGCTTGCCAAAGTCAGATATGAAGAACTGGGCGATGTGTTTAAGAATTTCAAAATTCTCGGATTATCACTCGTACAAAACTGGATTGTCGGTCCAATCCTAATGTTCTTTCTTGCAATTCTGTTTCTTCAGGACTATCCGCATTACATGGTTGGTTTGATATTGATTGGACTCGCAAGATGTATTGCTATGGTAATTGTATGGAACGAGCTTGCCAAAGGTGATACAGAATATGCCGCAGGTTTGGTTGCTTTCAACTCAATTTTCCAGGTACTGTTTTTTTCCGTTTATGCTTATGTTTTTATTACAGTTTTGCCAAAATGGCTCGGACTGCAATCATTCAAGGTAGATATTACAATAGGTCAAATAGCAGAAAGTGTATTTATTTATCTGGGTATCCCTTTCATTGCAGGCATCCTTACCAGATTTACTTTAATTAAATTCAAAAACAAAGAATGGTATCATAAAAAGTTTATTCCTAAAATAAGTCCCATTACATTGATAGCTTTGCTATTTACAATATTCGTAATGTTTTCTTTAAAAGGGGAATTTATTGTCAGAATACCTTTTGATGTAATAAGAATAGCGATACCACTTTTACTTTACTTCGTTATAATGTTTTTTGTCTCATTTTATATGGGTAAAAAAGTTGGAGCAGATTATTCCAAAACTGCTACATTATCATTCACGGCTGCAAGCAACAATTTTGAATTAGCTATTGCAGTAGCAGTTGCAGTATTCGGAATAAATTCAGGTGAAGCATTTGCGGCAGTAATAGGACCATTAGTTGAGGTACCGGCTCTGATTGCATTAGTCAATGTTGCATTGTGGTTCCAAAAGAAATATTTTAAAAATCAGGAAGCCGATACTATGATTGCTCAGGATTTTCGCATTTAATTGAATGAAATAAATGATTATAATATAAAAGAATTTAAAAATAATTTTTAGGAGAATCACATGAAAAATTTAAGCATTTCCGTTCTAATCGCAACATTATTTTTTGCGAACCTATTTGTATCCTTGGCTGATACAAAGCAAGACATTGAGAATGCAAACAAGAATGGTAAAATCGTATTCCTTGTAGTTACTGAAAGAGGTAATCCCAACACTAAGGAAGCCATGAATCTGGCAGAAAAAGCTCAAAAGTCTATTTCTAAATCTACTGTATTAGAATTAGATAGAACAAGCATTGCTAATCATAAACTTGTACAAACTTATCGTTTAGCAGGAGCTCCAACTCCACTTATATTGGTAATTGCAACCAACGGGTTTGTTGCAGGAGGTGCTCCCACCCAAAATCTGACGCCAGAACAACTTGTTAATATGGTTCCTTCGCCTAAAGAAGAAGATGTTTTAAAGGCAATTTATGAAGGTAATTCTGTATTCGTTATCTTTTCAAAACAATTTGACTCGAATAGTAAAAAGCAATTAGATGCCTGCCAATCAGCCTGTAAGAGTTTGAAAGATAAAGCCACAATTATTAATCTGGATATTGATGATAAAAATGAAAAAACATTTATCAATAAATTCAAATTTGATAAAAATGCCTCATTTCCTATAACATATGTTATCAATGCACAAGGTCAGATTTCATCTATGTTCAACGGGATCACCGAAGCCAAAAGCTTAGTTGAAGCAGCAAATAAAAAGGTCAGTAGCGGTTGTTGTCCTCCCAGTAGTGGTAAAGTCTGCAAATAATTTATTACGATATTTAACAAGGACATTCAAATATGAAAATTTATAAATTAGTGTTAATAGAGATATGGCATCGAAAATCTCAATTGATAACGGCACTATTAGCAATTACTCTTGGAATCGGAGTGATAGTAGGTATTCGCTCTGTTGCTGTTGTTTCAGAAAAAGCTGTAGCTGTCAACCTCGATAATCTTGGTGCTAATATTTTAGTGTTGCCTCAGGGAACCAGCATTGATAACTATTACTCGGCAGATATAGATGCTCCAACTTTTCCTGAAGATTATGTCGAAAAGATTAGAACTTCAACATTACAGGGAGTAGATAATATATCTCCAAAACTGACTCGTAGGATTAAAATCAACAACCAAAGCGTTGTTTTGACTGGTATATTGCCTTCTAATGAAATTATTTCAAAACCCGTTTGGCAAACTTCAGGTTTATCAGGACAAGCATTGAAAGCAACCTGTGACACAAGCGCTGCTAATAAATCACACGGTTATGAAGATGTTCGTCTTCAAAGAAAACCAATTGAAACTTTGCAACAAAATGAATGTATTGTCGGGTCTAATATTGCTACTACTTTGAAATTAAGACAAGGTGAAAATGTCAATATTCTCGGTAGTGATTTTAAAGTTTTCAATGTGTTGGGCGAAACAGGTACAATTGACGACGATAGGATATTTGCACATTTACATGCTGTACAGAAATTGACCGGCATTGAAAACCAGGTGAGTGTCATTGAAATTATGGGTTGTTGTAATGCAATAAGCGATGGATTGCTTGGTAAATTAAGGAATATACTACCCGATACTAAAATAACTACCATCAATCAAATTGTTTCAACGCAAATAAAGACAAATCAATTAATGAATAAAATTTCAATTATTTTCCTAATTATAATTCTTTTTGTCGGAGGTATTTCAATAGGAAATTCTATCTGGGCAAATGTTAATGAAAGAAAGAAAGAATTGGGAACTTATAGAATGATTGGCTTCACAAAGGGCAGAATTTATGAGATGCTTTTACTTAAAGCTTCTATACTCGGAATTATTGGCGGTATATTGGGTTATATTATCGGTACTTTATCAGGTGTAATACTCGGACCACAGTTAGCGGGTTTGAATATTGAACCTATACCAATATTCTTGCTTTGGTCAGTTTTAATATCATTACTTATTTCTCTTTTAGGTTCTTTAATTCCTGCATATTTAGCAGGTAAAATAGAACCATATAAAATTATGCAGGAGGCTTAAAATGTTAATAGAAACAAAAGGATTATCGAAATTTTACAAACATAAAGATGGTATCGTAGAAGCGATTAAGGATATTAACTTAGGATTCAATCAAGGTGATTTTGTTACAATCACCGGACCTTCCGGCTCAGGCAAAACGACTCTATTGCTGTTACTTGCCGGATTATTAAGACCAACAGCAGGTTCAATCAAATTTCAGAAACATGAACTCCATTCTGCTTCTGATAATGTATTAGCCGGCATCAGAAGCAAGCATATAGGTTTTGTTATGCAAAATTTCAGTTTGATTCCATATTTGTCTGTACTAAACAACGTACTTATTCCTTTATCTTTGAATCAAAACGGAGAAAGAACTAAAAGTGATTATGCCATTCATTTACTTGAAACAGTTGGTTTAAAAGATAGAATGAATCATTTACCTAAAGAGCTATCCGCAGGTCAACAGCAAAGAGTAGCAATTGCGAGAGCCTTAGTAAACAAGCCTAATCTGATTTTAGCAGACGAACCTACTGGCAATCTTGACCCTGCCTTATCTATTGAAATTTTGGAAGTTTTAAAAAGAATCAATATCGAGAATCAAATAACTATTGCTATGGTAACGCATAGTCCCACGGCTTCTAAATATGGTAATATTAGGATTCATATAGATAAAGGAAGTATTGTGAATTAAATACTGCTAAGTGAATCCAAAAGAAATATTTTAAAAATCTGGAAGCCGGAACTTTAAGTACACAGGATGTTTGCAAGTGATAGAAGTGAGATATGAAATCAAATATTAAATTAAACCTTATGAATATTTCATTGTCTAATAACCATAATAATATTTAAATAAATTACAAGGAGATATATTTATGGACTTAATTAATTTTCAGGATGTAAAAAAGTTATATAAGATGGGAGAAATTACCGTCCCTGCATTAAATGGTATAAATTTCTCAATAACTACAAGACTCTTTGTATCATTTATTGGGCCTTCGGGCAGTGGAAAGACTACATTACTTAATCTAATCGGCTGTATAGACAAATCAACCGAAGGGAAAGTGTTTGTGGCGGGAACAGAAATCAACAATATGGACAGGAAGTCCTTAGCAAAATTTAGGGGAAAAAATATCGGTTTTATTTTTCAAAATTTCAACCTCATTCCTGTTCTTTCAGTATATGAAAACGTTGAATATCCTCTGATAATGGTGCAAAATGTCCCGTTAGAAATTCGAAAGCAAAAAATAAATGCCTTGCTTGAAAAAGTCGGAATGCTGGATCAAAAAGATAAGTACCCCGCCCAGCTTTCCGGTGGACAGAAGCAAAGAGTAGCTATTGCAAGAGCGCTTGTAACGGAACCGAAACTGGTGTTGGCAGACGAACCGACAGCGAATCTCGACCATATTACTGCCTTCAAAGTATTAGAGTTAATGAGGAATATGAAAGATGAATTCAGTACTACTTTTATTTTTGCTACCCATGACCCCAAGATTATGAAAGAAGCAGAAATCATTTATACACTTGAAGACGGGCTAATTATCACAGTACAAGAAAATACGAATGCAACACTTAGGGAGTACAATTAAATGAAAACCATAATAAAATTAGCAATACGAAATATCATGAGATATAAGCGCAGAACGTTATTAACATCTTCTTTAATTACTATGGGCGTAGCTTTAGTCATAATTTTCAGCGGTATCGGTAATTCTTTTAACAAGGAGATTATCGGAATTCTAACTGAATCTAATCTTGGAGACATCCAAATACATAAAAAAGGATATGTAAGCTCAATAGATAATTTACCCTTGGATATTACTATCCCTGAAAAAGATTTAAAACGAATAGAGAAATTATTATCTAACAATCCCGAAGTAAAAGCATATTCCCAAAGGATTAAATTTGGTGCTATGATAAGTAATTTTACTCAAACAACTAATTTAAAATTAACTGCAGTAAATCCCGAAAACGAAAGTAAAACTTGTCCAGGACTTGTAAAAAGAATAGAAAAAGGAAATTCCGAACCAAATACTTTTGTTAAACCGGGTTCGGTAGTAATTCCACTTAATATTGCAGATGGAATGAATTTAAAAGTCGGAGACGATGTTGTCATAATCGCGACTAATAAAGATGGTTCGGTTAATGGTATGAACTTTAGAATTTCAGGAATCTCGGAAAACATTCTTGGTCCACAAGGTAAAGACGGATATATTCATATTGATGATGCAAAATCCATATTAAGAATTGGAAACAGAGATATTACTGAAATTGCTGTAAAACTGAATAATTTTAATAAATTGAACAGCGTAGTAAAAAAATTGAAAAAAGATATTTTAAAAATAGATGGAAAAAATTCAACTAATCAAAACTTTGAAATTCACACTTGGGAAGAATTATCTCCTTTTGCAAGTATATCAAAGATAGTATCATTATTAATAATAACTATTAGGATTGTTCTAATATCAATTGTTTTAATCAGCATTTTAAATGTTATGATGATGTCAGTTTACGAAAGGATTGGAGAAATCGGAACAATTGCATCAATCGGTACATTGCCGGGGAAAATCCTTTTACTTTTCTTGAGCGAAGGTCTTACTCTTGGCTTTTTCAGCGCTATTGCCGGCAATATTTTTGGCGCATTAATATTATTGATAATAAGTGCATTTAAATTGAACTTTACTTTTGGCATGATGGAACTTACACTTGCTCCTCAAATACCAATTGCTGAAATTTTATTTACATTGCTAATTGTTATTATTATTTCGGCATTTGCAAGCTTACAGCCGGCAATCAAGGCATCGAAAATGGAACCGGTTGAAGCATTAAGACATGTTTAATAAATTGAGATAATAATTATGAAAATCTACAAAACAACCTTATTGCTAATATTTCTTTTCTCAACAACATTTTTGCTTTTTGCACAAAGCGGCGATGAGTTGTTGAAAAGAATAGATGATAAACTTATGCCTGCAAGTTATGAAGCATATCGAAAATTAATTGATATTTATCCTGATGGAAAGACAAAAGAATTTAATGTTTATACAGTAAAAAAGGATAAGGATAAAGTGGCTATGCTTTTCCTTTCACCTGCAAGTGAAAAAGGCAGAACAACTTTAAGAGTCGGAGATAATATGTGGCTTTATATACCCAATGTCGGCAAGCCGATTCGTATTACCAGCCTGCAGTCAATTACCGGCGGAGTATTCAATAATGCCGATATAATGCAAGTTGATTATAACGCCGAATATAATGTTATTAAAGCGGATAAAAACGAAAAAGGATATATCCTGGACTTAAAGGCAAAGAACCAAACCGTCGCTTATGATAAATTAAAAATGTGGGCAACCAAAGATGAGATATTAACAAAAATAGAATGCTATTCTGCGGGTGGGATGCTAATAAAAACGCTTGAATTTAAGGAAGTAAAAGATTTTAGTAATGGGTTGAAAAGGCCTTCAATACTTGAAACAACAAGTCCACTGTATAAGGGATACTTTTCAAAAATGATATACATAAAAGTTAATCCAAGAAAATTTCAGGATGAAGTTTTTACTATTAATTATATGTCAAAATTAGAAGGCTTAAGAAAATGAAGACTTTTTTTATTTTTATATATTCCATATTAATGATTACTATATTATCAGCGCAAGACTATGATAGCAGCTTTGTATTAAGTGAAGTCGAAACATTAAAATTAAGCGGGAATCTTGATAGTAAATATTCATTAAATAAAACCAGAAAAAGTTCTCCTATATATAATTTAATGTTTTATAATCAGGATTTATCAGATGTTTTATCATCATACAGAATGGAATTATATCTTAATGGCGACTATCAAACAAAAGATTTAGGCTTTCACATTAAAACCCATTCCGAATATTATAATGACAATCAGTTTGATATAAATTTATTTGAAATGTATGGAAATATTAGCTTATTCCAAAATATGGATGCTATCATAGGCAAAAAAATGCTTAATTGGGGCAAAGGATATGCCTTTAATCCTGTCGGTTATGTCAATTCTGTAAAAGACCCGGAAAATCCTGAACTCGCAAAGTCCGGTATTTTTTCTATTAATCTTCAATATTCCAAAAGCTTTCAAAGCGACTTTATTAATAATATGGCTATTGACTTAATTGTTATACCTTCGATAAAAACGATTAATAATAAAATATCCGAACTTGAATACACTGATTTAGCAGTAAAATTATATTTTCTATTATGGGATACTGATATTGATTTAATGAGTTATTACAGCAAAGCAAATTCATCGAAAATCGGATTAGATTTCTCAAGAAACATTTTTCCAAGTTTAGAAATTCATTGTGAATACAGTTTGTTCGATAATCATTCAAAGTATACTGTTTCAGATAGTATCTTAATGCTTGAAAAAATCAGTGGTTCTTCTTATTTAATCGGTATAAGATGGTTGAATGAGTTAAATATGACATTTATTTTAGAATATTATCATAATGATGCTGGATTAATGCTAAAAGAATATGAGGAATACAACAAATTTCTTTTGAATGCAATTTCATCGGGAAATAATATTTCCGTATCAGAAGCACTTAATATGAATAAAAATTATTTTACTTCATCAAACCTAATGCAGGATTACTTATACCTAAAAATATCGTTGCCGGAGCCGTTTAACTGGGTTGACTTCACTCCTGCTTTATATACAATTTATAATTTAAATGATAATAGCTTTATAATTGGCATGCCTTTAAGTTATAAACCAGTCACAAACTTTGAATTTATACTATGGCCCACTTTTTTAGTTGGTAGTGATAATACCGAATATGGCAGCAAACAATACGAAGGAAAATTAGATATTTGGGCAAGATTTTATTTTTAGGCTTTTATATCGGATTTAATAAAAATTATGAAATCAGCAATTGAAATATTAGAAGTTTTGAAACAGATTAATATCGAGAATCAAATAACTATTGCTATGGTAACGCATAGTCCTGTTGCTTCTAATTATGGTAATGTAAGGATTCATATAGATAAAGGTAGTATTGTATAAAATATTTATTGAATACTATAAAGAAAAATATGAAGTTAAAATTGTCAAAGAAAATTCGTACTATATCATTTTCAATAATTGTAGTGTTGTTAATTCTTTTTAATAAGGTTTTTTCACAAATTAATTCAATCCCTTCTGTAAAAATAAAGAACCTGAAAGGAGAAAGTATTGACACCAAATATCTGGCAAGTGATCAGAATCCATTACTTATTGTCTTTTTTGGATCCTGCTGTAGTCCAAGCTTGAAAGCCCTGGATGGATTAGCTGATAATTATAGCGAATTGCAGGATAAATTTAGTCTTAAAGTGATCGCAATAAGTATTGACGATTCGAGAAGCAGCAAAAAAGTTGCTCCCTTGGCAAAGGGAAAAGGTTGGCTGTTTGATATTTATCTTGATGAGAACAGCGATTTCAAAAGAGCTATGAATGTTAATGATAAACCTCATTATATTCTTTTCAATGAGAAAGGAGAAATTACCTGGCAAAGGATGGGATATATAACTGGAATAGAAGAAGAGATTCAAAATGTTCTAGAAAAAAAATTAAAATGAATATGCGAGATGAGTCAATAGGTGTTTTCAAACATAGAATCAGGTATTATAAAAAATATTTTCCGATTTTCATTTTACCACTTTGGGTGTTTATTTATTTTTATCTTGACACAACCTCAAATTTCCTTGTTTAGAAGCAAATATTTTTTAGAAATCATTTGGTATTCAAAATATATTTTCATAATTATCGTTTAGATGATTAGCTAAATGAATAAATGAGAAAAACAGATGAGAGATAAAATAGAATTATTTAAAGTGATGTCCGAGCCAAATAGAGTACGGATATTGATGATGCTTTTGCAGAAGCCGCTATGCGTCTGTGAAATTACTTCGATTTTGGGTTTAACCACTGCAACTGTTTCAAACCATTTATCATATCTTAGAAAAGAAGGATTTATTGAAGATGAGAAAGAAGGAAAATGGATAAATTACAGGATTTCACAAGATATTGAAAACACAATCGTAAAAAATATAATTGATTCTTTACCTGGATGGTTCTCTAATGAGAAGGAGATAAAGGAAGATTTGGCGAAAGTTAAAAGTGTTGATAGATATGACATAATATGTAGCGACAAAGAAGATAAAAAAAGGAATTAATATGAACTTAAAAGAAATATCAGAAGAAGTTATGAACACTATTGGATTAACGGGCTTGCCGGTAGGTGTAAAATTTTACAAAGAAAATTATCAATCTGAACAGTCTAATAAGATTGACTGCCGGTTTTGCCAGGCAGTAATGGAAGCACGACATGGCAAATCAATAACGATCAATAAAGATAACATTGCTTGTCCGGCGGCAGCAGCAGCTTTAGGTCTTAAACCACTCACAGAGCAGTTAAAAAACGGCAGTATATTACAAGGATATGGAATATTTCGTGAACTTGAAGTTGGACAGAAAGTAATGGAAACAATGCCAAGGATTGAGCAGAATAAATTTAATTCAGTTCTTGTGAAGCCATTGAAAAATTTCGATAAAACTCCTGATGTGATAATAGTTGAGGATGAAGTAGAAAAGTTGATGTGGCTTGCTCTTGCTTATTTGAATGAGGATGGCGGAAGGCTTGAATTTAGCACCAGTATTTTACAGGCTGTATGCGTTGATGCATGTGTAATTCCATATTTGAGCGGTATGATTAATATGAGTTTCGGTTGCTATGGATGCAGGGATGCAACAGATGTAAAGACAGGAGAAGCAGTATTGGGTTTTCCATACTCAAAACTAGATATGGTTATTAATAATCTGGATTACTTGAAAACACAAGCAATTGAAAGGTCAAGAGCAAAGAATGTATATAAAGCATTTTGTGATAGATTAGGAGAAAATTAATTGAATTTGCAGAAATTAGTTTTATTGCTTTTCTTGGCTGTTATTTCAGTATTTGAAACTTCTTTAGCACAAGAAAACAAAAAATATATTGAAGTTTTATATTTCAAAGCAAATCTTGCTTGCTGTAAAGCAAGAGCCTGTAATGCCCTTCAGGCAGACGTTGATTCTGTCTTGATTAAATACTTTGCTAACGAGAATATTGAATTTAAAGTTATCCGGTTAGCAGATTCTGCTAATATAGATTTAGTTTCAAAATACAATGCAAAATCGCAAACTGTCATTATTGTTACAAAAATTGGACAGGATGAATCATCGGTGGATGTTTCTGCAATTGTTAAAGACTATGCAAGAACAAGTAATAAAATGAAATTTGAAGAGGAAATGAAGAAAAGTATTGCTGAAGCAATTAAGTAAGTAATAAACAGAACCCTATTTGAAAATAAAGTAAGCAAAAATACCTTTGGAGATTATTAAATGGAATGGAAAAAAGAAATAAAAATTTTTATATATTTAGCAGTGGCATTTATATTATTTTATAATTTACCTATAGGTAATCAAAGATTTGATGGGGCAATATTTGAAGCCTTAGAGTTGATGAAATGGTATGCCCAAGAACATGTAATTCTATGTTTACTGCCTGCATTTTACATCGCAGGAGCAATTGGCGTCTTTGTAAGTCAAAATTCAGTGATGAAATATTTGGGACCTAAAGCTAATAAAAAAATGGCTTATGGTGTTGGCTCAGTTTCCGGAAGTATTCTTGCGGTGTGTTCTTGTACTGTATTGCCTATTTTTACAGGAATATATATGATGGGTGCTGGTTTGGGACCGGCAATAGCATTTTTATACTCTGGTCCGGCAATTAATGTTTTAGCTATAATTTTATCGGGGAAAGTGCTTGGGATTGAAATTGCAGTTGCAAGAACAGTTGGAGCCGTTTCTTTTGCTATAGTAATCGGTTTGATTATGGCGTTTATTTTTAGGAAGGAAGAAATAAAAAAAATTGAAGCCGCCGCCGAACTGCCCGAACCGGAAACACCACGACCATTATGGCAAACAATAATATTCTTTGGTTTGATGATAATTATTCTGGTGTTTTCGAACTGGGCTAAACCCGATACGGTTGAAGGTTTTTGGTTTGCGGTATATAGTTCAAAATGGATAATAACTTCGGTTGCAGCTTTAATATTCGGTATTGTATTGGCGCTGTGGTATAAAGCCAATATCATTAAATTAGTAGCAATTGCGGCAATTGTTGCTGTTTCCGTATTTATATTTGATAATCCAAGTATTCCATTTGGAGTAGCAATATTAGGTTTAACATATATCACTATAACCGGCAATGACGAATTGAAGAAATGGTTCGAATCTACGTGGACATTTGCTAAGCAAATCATGCCGCTTCTGTTCATTGGTGTCCTTTTTGCCGGATTTATGCTCGGCAGACCCGGGCATGAAGGAATTATTCCTTCAGTGTGGATATCAGATTTAGTTGGAGGTAATTCGTTGTTTGCTAACTTCATTTCAAGTATTATTGCCGCTTTTATGTATTTTGCTACTTTAACGGAAGTTCCGATTTTACAGGGATTGATGGGTTCAGGTATGGGAAAGGGGCCTGCACTTGCTTTGCTATTAGCTGGACCTGCATTATCTTTACCAAGTATGCTTGTTATTAAAAGTGTAATTGGCACTAAGAAGACGGTAATATATGTGTCATTAGTCGTATTTTTTTCAACAATAGTTGGATTTATTTTTGGTCTTATTTAAAGGTGAAGAAATGGACATTCTTGTTTTAGGGCCTGGTTGCATAAATTGTGAGACTCTCGAAAAAAGAGTTCGTTCTGCCGTGCATGAATTGAATATTAAGGCAGACATCTTTAAAATGTCAAATATAAACACAATTGCACAATTTGGTGTTATGAGAACTCCAGCATTAGTTGTCAATGACAAGGTTTTGTTCTCCGGTAAAGTGCCAACGGTTGAGGAACTGAAGGTTTATTTAAGTAAAGGAGTGAACAGCTAATGAAAAGACAAATCATTATTGTAGCTATTGTATTTATAATGAGCTTAATTAATATGCAAGCTCAGGTCAAAAATGTACAGATAGATATTTTATATTTCCATGCAACTATAAGGTGTCATGCTTGCCTTACAATTGAAGACTTCATTAAGAATTCGGTTGAATTATATTTTGAAAAAGAGTTAAAAGATAGTACAATAACTCTCAAATCTCTTGATTTTCTTCAACCGAAGAATGGACATTATCAAGAACAATATAAATTTGACACTCAAACACTTATAATCAGCAAAAAAATAAATGGAAAAGAAGTTCAATGGAAAAATCTCGATAAGATTTGGGATTATGAGAATGATTTTAAAAAATTTAAAAAATATATAACTAATGAAATAAAAAAAATATTAGGAGATTGAAATGAATATCAAAATTTTAGGAACCGGGTGTGCTAAATGTGTTAATCTTGAAAAAAAAGTCAGAGAGATTGTTAATATCAACAAGATTGATGCCACAATTGAAAAAATAACCGACCTTCAGGAAATAATGAAATTCGGAATTATGATGACTCCAGGTTTGGTTGTGAATGATAAAGTGGTTAGTTATGGCTCAATTCCAAAAGATAATCAGATTCTTCAATGGCTCGGGGAGGCAAAATAGTATGAAACTAAATTTAATAATTATACTATTAGCACTTTCGTTTATAGTAATAGGTTGTAATAATAAAGAATCAGAGCAACAACCTCAGACTCAGACAAAGACTGCAGAAGTAACCGAGTTAAACAAAACTGAAACAAACTCTAACACTGAGAATAATACAATCGCTAGTTCTGCAAAAGGGGAGAAGAATATCAATTTAAATAATGCAACCGATTCAAAAAACAAAACTAGTTCGAAAAGTAGCGAACAGGTTTCTACAAATGACGCGCCAAAGTATCCAATTGTTACTTTTATTGAATTAGGTTCAGTAAATTGTATTCCTTGCAAAAAAATGCAGCCTATTATGAAATCCCTTGAGAAAAAGTATGATGAACAACTTAAAGTCATCTTTTATGACGTTTGGAAAGATGAGTATAAAGATAAAAGCATTGAATATGGAATTAGACTAATTCCAACCCAGATATTCCTTGATGCCAATAAAAAGGAAATACACAGACATGAAGGATACTACCCGGAAGAAGATATTGATAAATTTCTTCAATCCAAGGGATTAAAAATTAATAGTTAGAAAATAAAAATGATAGAAAATTTATTTGATACACTGAGTAATTTGTTATACCAGAATTTTTGGTTGGCATCCTTATCTGCTTTGGGTTGGGGCATATTAAGTATAATTTTAAGCCCCTGCCATTTATCTAGTATTCCTTTAATAATTGGTTTTTTAAGTTCTCAAGGGGATATCACTTTAAAAAGAACTTTCAATTTATCTCTTGTTTTTGCAATCGGTATTTTAATTACAATTGCATTAATTGGTATTATTACTCTTTCTCTCGGCAGATTGATGGGAGATGTCGGCTCAATAGGAAATTATATTGTTGCAGTTGTATTTTTTGTTGTTGGTCTTTATTTGCTTGACGTAATAAGATTACCATGGGATGGAGCTAAAATGAGCGGTACCAGATTCAAGGGATTGATTGCCGCTCTTATTCTTGGACTTATTTTCGGAATTGGTCTTGGACCTTGTACCTTTGCTTTTATGGCACCTATTCTTGGTGTTGTATTCCAGGTTTCGTCAACCGATATTATTTTAGCAATCAGCTTACTTGTTGCATTTTCACTGGGACATGCTTTCGTCATTGTTCTGGCAGGTACATTAACAAAGAAAGTACAGCAATATTTAAATTGGACAGAAAATTCCAAGACTACAAAATATATCAAGCGAATTTGCGGAATTCTTGTGATTCTTGGAGGAGTATATTTGATTTATAATACTTTCTAAAAAATATTAATCAATCAAGGTATGTCTGTAAATATGCCTCGACTTTTATCATCCTTTTTTTTATTTTTGTAGTATCTGAATTACAATAATTAAAAATTTAAGAAAAAACTCAAATTCAAGCTTTTCTTCTTATTAAATGTTACTGAAAAATCAGGTTTTTAAAAGATTTGATTTTTTATTAACTTGTATGATTATTCATTTTAAAATAAGAGAAAAGCAAAAAAGTATTAATAATATGTTTTGGCATACGCAATCAAGTGATGTTGTCCTGAAAACATTAAATGTTAATCAGGAAACCGGACTATCATCGAATCAAATAAATGATATGAGGGAAAAACATGGGGACAACACACTAATATCAACTAAAGAAAAATCAGCATGGGTATTATTGCTCGAGCAATTCAACGACCCGGTTATCTATATTCTGATTGTCGCAGCCGTATTAAATGCTTTTCTTGCAGAATTAAAAGACACTTTTGTAATAGCTACTGTCGTTATACTTAATACTCTAATCGGATTTATCCAGGAACGCAGGGCTTCGGACGCATTAAATGCCCTGATGAAAATGACAGCACCGACTGCCCGTGTCATAAGAGAAGGAATACAACAAATAATAGCTGCTACTGAAGTCGTTGTTGGTGATATTATTATACTTGAAAGCGGTGTCAGGGTACCGGCAGATGCACGGTTAATTGATTCTCAAAATCTGCTGATTGATGAATCTATGCTGACAGGCGAATCTTTTTCAATCACAAAAAACGCCAACTCTATTATCAGTAAGGATGCTCCTCTCGGTGACAGATTCACAATGCTTTATTCAGGCACTATTGTCCAAAAAGGCAGAGGAGTTGCAGTCGTTACTGCTGTTGGTAATCAAACAGAATTCGGTAAAATTTCAGTTAAGGTAGCCGAAGCCGAAGAAACAGTATCTCCCCTGGGAATCCAGATGGCTGCTTTCGGCAAATTTATCAGCATAGCTATTATGGTTATTGTTGTTGTGATTTTTCTTGTTGGCTACCTTCGGGGAAATGATTGGCTAACAATGTTTCTCACCTCTGTCGGCTTAGCTGTTTCAGCCATACCCGAAGGATTACCTGTCGCTGTTACTATAACATTATCTATTGGTCTGTCGCAGATGGCAAAACAAAAAGCCATTGTAAAAAAACTTAAGGCAGTTGAAACTCTCGGCAGTACTAATATCATTTGTACCGACAAGACAGGCACTCTTACAAAAAATCAAATGACCGTTACTAGGCTTTACAGCGGTGGAGAATATTTTGATGTCATTGGTTCGGGCTACTCAAGAGAAGGACAGGTATTTTCGCAACATAGCGGTGAACAGGTATTCGCCGATGATTACTATGCTCTGAATCTTACGGCATTAGTTGGTTCTCTCTGCACCGAATCTGCAATTAAGGAAAACGGAACTGACTGGGATATCACCGGTGACCCTACTGAAGTAGCATTAATGATTGCTGCAAAGAAACTTGGATTTAACACTAACAATTTCCAGGTTAATATAGATATTCCTTTTGAATCCGAAAATCAATTAATGGCTGTCAGTGTAGTTTCAGAAGATAAAAATTATATACTTGCTAAAGGAGCTCCGGAAAAAATATTAAACAGATGTAATTCAATGATTGATATTAACGGGGCAAAAATTCCATTAAGTTTGGATAATGTGAATAATGTTATCCTTGCTTTCTCTGAAAAAGGATTGAGGGTTCTTGCCCTTGCATATTCCGATGATTCGATTAACTTTCCTCTGTCACTCGATAATTTGAATAATTTGATTTTTATTGGATTTGCTGGTATCGAAGACTCAGTCAGGCCCGAAGCCGTAGAAGCTGTTAGTAAATGTCACAATGCAGGTATTCGTGTCGTTATGATTACCGGTGACCATGCAAAGACAGCACAATCAGTAGCCAAAACTGTCGGAATAGGCAAAGGAAAACCAAAACCCGTAGCAATCACTGGGCTGGAAATTGATAAAATGACCGATAAAGAATTATTTGATAAAGTTCCTGAAATTGATGTTTATGCCCGCGTTGCTCCACATCATAAATATAGAATAGTAAAACAATTGCAAGCACGAGGAAACATTGTTGCAATGACCGGCGATGGTGTTAACGATGCGCCTGCATTGAAACAGGCAGACATCGGTGTGGCTATGGGTAGTGGAACTGATGTAGCAAAGGAATCAGCGCATATGGTTCTTTTTGATGATAACTTTGCAACAATCGTTAAAGCTGTCAGAAGAGGAAGAGTTGTTCTAAGAAATTTACAGCATATTATATTATATATACTCTCAACCAGCTTTGGCGGTTTACTTACAATTGCCGTATCTGTTGCTTTTGGTTTTCCCTTGCCTGTTCTTCCAGCACAATTATTATGGATTAACCTTGTAACAGATGGTACATCAACTTTCCCACTTGCCTTTGAAAAGGAGCATGGCGATGTAATGGTATTCCTTCCTCGCAGAAAAGAGAGCCCATTAATAAACAGAAGGATGGTCTATCAGATGATAATCTCCGGATTTATTATGATGATTGGTACCTTGCTTGTGTTCAATTACTACCTGCCTGACGCTGAGCTTGTATTAAATCCTAATTCACATGACAAAGCAAGGACAATGGCATTTTGCGTTTTAGCCTTTTTCCAGATTTGGAACGTTCAAAATTCACGTTCATTCGACAGGTCCTTGTTTGCTAACTTACCTTATCCCGGCGGAACCAGAATTGACCGTATCAACCCATTTAGCAATCCTACATTACTTGCTGTAATGGTCCTTGCAATTGGTTTGCAAATTTCTGCAGTTGCAATTCCGGTTATGAATAATTTACTCGATACGGTACCTCTATCTGCAAATGAATGGTTGATTGTTATGTGCACAACATTTTCAATTATTATAATTATTGAAATTTATAAAATTCTTGTTGCTTTGGTGAACAAATGGAAAGGAAATATCAGGCCTGATGTCAACATAGAAGCTATAAAATTCTATAAGTAATTTTTTGGGAAATCCTCGAGCTCTAAATGAAGTTTTGACCATTCATCTACCTTTAATTCCAATTTGTCTTTCTTCTCTTTATATTCTTTCTGTTTTTTTTGACTTGATTTAATATCTAAATAAAAATCGGCATTTGAGAATTCATCCTCGAGAGCAAAAATGTCAATCTCTAATTCCATTATTTCTGCTTCACACTTTGTAATTCTTTTATTCAGTTTAGTCATTTCTCTCTGAAGCTTTTTCCGGCCTTCTCTGTAAGTTTTTGACTCGCTTATTTTCTCAGATGCCTCAAATAATTTTACTTCTTTATTACTTATTTCAACTTCCCTCAAAGATTCCAATTTCTGCTTTTCAAGAAATTCATATATATCCCCGGGATAATCAATCAATTTTTTATTCTTAAATAATACTGTCCTGTTTGTCAGTCCGTGAAGAAATTCCCTGTCATGTGAAACAATCACAAGCGTACCTTTGTAATCAATTAATGCCCGTTTCAGTACATCTTTTGAACCCATATCGAGATGATTAGTCGGCTCATCCAGAATGAGAAAATTACTCGGTTGGAGTAATAATTTTGCAATTGCAAGCCTTGATTTTTCTCCTCCCGAAAGAACCTTTACCTTCTTATAAATATCCTCTCCGCTAAATAAAAATGCCCCGAGCAATTGTCTTAACCGGGTTCTAATATCACCTGTTGCCGCTTTATCAATAATATCAAATACCGTCGAATCCTTTTCAAGAAACTCTGTTTGTTGCTGTTCATAAAATCCAATTGAAACATTATACCCAATCTTCAAATTTCCATCATAAGATTCCACACCGGCAAGAATCTTTGAAAAAGTTGTCTTGCCTTCCCCGTTTCTTCCAATAAATGCGACTTTATCTCCTTGCTCAATCGAAATATTTATATCTTTCAATACAATTTTATCACCGAAGCTTTTGCTTAAACCTATTGTCTCCGTGACGAGCCTTCCTGAACGCGTTGCATCGGGAAATTTAAACCTTATTGATGAAATATCTTCTTCATCCATCTCGATTCTTTCTATTTTATCGAGCATCTTTATTTTTGATTGAACCCGGGATGCAAGTGTTGCTTTGTACCTGAAACGCTCGATGTATTTTTCAGTTTCAGCTATTTGTCTTTGTTGGCCTTTGAAAGCATTAAGCTGTTGCCTTCTTTGTTCATCACGGAACTTTACAAATTCAGTATATGATTTATTTAAGTCATAAATTTTTCCGTTTGAAATTTCGATGGTTCTGTTCGTTACGGAATCGAGGAATGTTCTGTCGTGAGAAACAAGCAAAACAGACCCTTTATAATTTCTTAAGAAGGATTCTACCCACATAATTGAATCAATATCCAGATGATTGGTAGGTTCATCGAGAAGTATGCAGTCAGGTTTACTTAGTAAAATTTTTGCAAGTTCAATTCTCATTTGCCAGCCGCCGCTCAATTCACTCACATTTCTTGATAAATCATAGTCATCAAAGCCCAATCCCTTCATTACACTCACAATTTCAGCCTCAATGCTATGCCCGCCAAGAACTACAAATCTTTCATGTAACTCACTTTGCTCACGGACAAGTTTATTGTATGATTCACTGCCAATATCAGTTCTGTTTTCGAGTTGTAATGAGATTTCAATTAATCTCAAATCTATTGAATCAATATCTTCTAAAGATGAATATACTTCATCTTTAACAGTTCTTGTCATCCTGAGCGTAGTGGAAGGATCCTCTTCCTGTGGCAGGTAGCCAATTCGATATTCTTTCGGTTTGATAATTGTACCTTCTTCAGCCTGCTGCAACCCTGCTATGATATTCAGGAGTGTTGTCTTACCCGAACCATTCCTACCAATCAAGCCAATCCTGTCGCCGGGATTAACCGAGAAAGTAATGCCATCAAAAAGATATCTATTTGCAAAATGTATTGATAGGTTTGATACTATTAGCATTTCAATAATTATAAATGTTTTTATATTTCAAACTGAACCACTATGCACTGAAAGTGCATAGGTTTTTTGTAAAATGAAATTTTTATTCTAAAATCATATTTTCTTTTTCATAATTTGATTGGTCTTTATGATGTTCCAAATATTCTTTAACAAGTTTTTCTGTGACATTACCTGTACTCCAGACTCCATATCCTATTGCCCAAAAGTGTCTTCCCCAATATCTTTTTCGCAATTCAGGGTACTCCATCTGAAGCATCCTCGATGTTCTGTCCTTTACTCTTTTGACAAAGTCACTGACGCTCATCGATGGTCTGTATTCGACCAACATATGTACATGGTCTTTACTTACCGCTCCTTTGAGTATTTTAACATCTTCACTATCGCATACTTGTTTTATAAGATCATGACATCGCTTTTGTATATCGCCTGTCAAAATCTTATATCGATACTTCGTTAACCATACTATATGGGCTGTCAGTCTCGATACGGTATGACTCCCATATCTGTATTCGTTGCTCATTCTTCAAACTTACGAAAAATGTGTAGCAACTTAAAGTTTTGCACTGGAAGTGCATAGTTTTTACTAACATTTAGGATAATAAAAGTAAAAGCAAAAAGGAATTTGATTCAGAGCAAAAGATTCTCCGAAATGCTTGCCGAAGCTGTGAAAAGGTATCAGAATAACCTATTATCCACTACCGAAATACTTGATGAATTAATTGATATGTCAAAAGACTTCAGGGAAGCGGCAAGGTGAGGGTGAAAATTAAATAAATATTATGATATTTTGAACCAATTTAAAGAATTTTACGTCTAATTCGGATATTAATGTCTGATATATGATTTTATGCAGTTATCTAAACCAAGAGTAATTATTATTGGAGGCGGCTTTGGCGGATTGACAGCCGCCAAATCTTTAAAGAATGATAATGTTGATATTATTTTAATTGATAAAACAAATCATCATTTGTTTCAACCTTTGTTATATCAGGTTGCAACTGCAGCTCTTTCACCGGGCGATATTGCAATTCCGTTACGCTCTATCTTGAGAAGACAGAAGAACGTTCAGGTTATCATGGATGAAGCTTTAAGAATAGATATAAACTTAAGAACAATATATTTTAGAGACGGTGAACTCCAGTATGATTATTTAATTCTAGCTCCAGGGGCATTACATTCCTATTATGGCCATCAAAACTGGGAAAAATATGCACCCGGAATCAAAAGCCTTAAAGATGCATTATCAATCCGAGAACAAGTGCTTAAATCCTTCGAATATGCAGAAAGACTTTATGGAACACCCGGGGCAAAGAAATATCTCAATTTCGTAATTATTGGAGGCGGGCCAACCGGCATTGAGCTTGCCGGAGCAGTTGCGGAAATAGCACGTAAAACAATGCTTCCCGACTTTCCAATCCTTAAATATGATGATATACAAGTATTTTTGATTGAATCATCCGAAAGACTTCTACCTTCTTTTCCACCCGGCCTATCGGATTATACTTATAAAACTTTAATCAAACTTGGTGTTCAGATTTTGACAAAAACAAGAGTTACAGATATAGATAATGATTATGTTTATTTAACTTCCGGTAAAATAGAAACCAGGAATGCAATTTGGGCGGCAGGAAATGAAGCCTCGCCCTTACTGCAATCACTTGGTTTGCCACTCGATAAATCAGGCAGGGTTATTGTAAATAATAATTTATCCATACCAGGCATTGATAATGTATTTGTAATTGGTGATTCTGCACATTTCGAAGATAAAAATGGTAATATTCTCCCCAGCTTAGCACCCGTAGCTATGCAGGAAGCAAGGTTTGTCGCAAAAATGATAGAAAACCGAAAATATCAGAATACTATAAAACCATTCCAATACAAAGACAGGGGAAGCCTTGCTACAATAGGTAAAGCCAAGGCAATTGCATTATTTGGTAAAATTAAATTCTCTGGTTTCTTAGCATGGCTAATTTGGTCTTTCCTACATATCTTGTTTATCATTAATTTCAGAAACAGGTTCAGGGTTATGTTCGAGTGGCTGTGGTATTATATCACTAACCAACCGGGTGCCCGATTAATCGTATATAATAAAAACGATAAAGACGAATTATCTTAAAACTCACCAAAAACCTCGATTTTAGACTCATATACCATCAATTTCATAAATATTTAAAATAATATTTGTTAGTTAACGTTAACTAACTTAATCTTGTTTATAAAAAATTATAGTATTATGAAAAGATTATCAACAGAATTAAGGCAGGAACAGATAATTGATGAGGCAATCGCCCTTATCCATAATAATGGTTACTCTGCCCTTTCAATTCGGGAACTGGCTAATAAGGTAGGCATTTCCGAAGCGGCAATCTATCGGCATTTTAAAAGTAAAGATGAAATTATTAATGGTATTTTCAGAAGAATAAAATCTCTTAGTAAAGATTTATTTATTACTCTTAACACTATTGAATTGGCTGATAAAAAATTAAAAGCCTTCATTCTTTTTCATATGGACTTATTTACTCAAAATCCGGAACTCGTCTCGATTCTAATGGCTGAAGAAATATTTGAACATAATTCTTCGCTTTCCGAAGAACTGAAATTGACAATCAGGGAGAGACAAACAACTTTAATAAATATAATCGAAGAGGGAATTAAGAGGCAAATATTTATACATGTTGACAGCGATACTTTGGCGGCTATGATTCAGGGTTTTATCCGATTGACCATCTTGAAATGGAAACGCTCAAAACACAAATTCTCTCTAATCGAAACCGGAGAAAAATTCTTTAAAACTTTACAAATTCTTTTGAATAATAAAAAAACATAATTATCAATTTTAATATTATAATGGAGATTTAAAATGTCAGCAACAGATATATTAAGACACGAACATCAGGTTGTAATGCTCGCTCTCACAGGAGCCGAAAAATTACTTAATGATATAACATCAAACGGAACGGTTGATATCGGAAGAATCAGGAAATTCATAGATTTTTCGAAGCATTTCACAGATGGATGCCATCATATCAAAGAAGAAAAGCTGCTTTTCCCAAAACTTGTTGAAAATGGCTTCGATGGCGACTCTGGCCCCATTGGTGTTATGCTTTACGAACACCAGGAAGGAAGAAAATTCATCCGGTATATGTCAGAAATTATATCGGATAATGACGAACTTGATAAATCCGAATCAGAGAAATTAGCATCAAATCTTAGAAGCTATATTACCCTTTTAAGAAATCATATTTATAAAGAAAATGAAATTCTTTTCAATATGGCAGATAATGTATTGCGGCCTGAGGTTCAGGAAAGCCTTGTTCTTGATTTTAATCGCGTTGAAGAAGAAGAAGTTGGGACAGGTGAGCATGAAAGATTTCATCAAATTGCACATGAATTAGCAGGTAGCTAATTAATTATATTATAAATTTTATTTAGGAGTATTAAAATGAAAATGTTATTTAAAATAATCGTATTAATAACTTTTTTTACAACTATTATTTCTGTACAAAATGCTTATTCTCATTGCGACACTAAAAGCGGTCCTGTAATAATATCAGCAAAAGAGGCTTTAAAAACAGGAAATATTAACCTTGTTCTAATCTGGGTCAAACCGGAAGCTGAAGAAATTATTAAAAAAGCATTTCAGCAAACAATTGATGTCAGGAAAACAAATCCTAAAGCTCAGGAATTAGCTGATAATTATTTCTTTGAAACACTTGTCAGAATCCATCGCCAGGGTGAAGGGGCACCTTACACAGGTATCAAGGAAGATGCTGAAGTTGAGCCGCCCATTCAGGCTTCTGACAAGGCACTCGAATCAGGAACCGGCACCGAAGTACTAAATATGTTAAACGAGCATATACAAAAAGGTGTTTCGGAAAAATTTAAGGAAATGCTCAATGCAAAATCTTATGATGAGAATAATGTCGAAGCTGGCAGAGAGTTTGTAGAAAAATATGTTGTGTTTATGCACTATGTAGAAGGAATTTATAATGCTGCCAATAAAATGCCTGCTCATGGTGCTTCACCTGCTGAAAAACATGAACATGGAACAACAGAACATCGAACCGAAGTAATACCGGAAAAGTCCCATGCTATTTCAGGACATGACACAACTGGTCACTTGTTGATTATTGTAGGAACACTATTAATTATCGCAGTTCAAATAATAACATCAAGAAAAAAGAAAAGTATAAGTTAAAAAAAGGGAGTGTTTCCCATCACTCCCTTAAATTTATATCAACAACGTACACCCGAAGGGACTCGAACCCCTAACCCTCTGATCCGAAGTCAGTGATAAACAAAATCAGAAAAGTTAGTATTCATGCTAAGTTTCAGATATAGTAATTTATTACCGATTCTATTTAAAGATGATTTTATAACTCTTTTACCTTAGTTTTCACAATAATTCGTAGCCAAATCGTAACGGATTATTTTTTTATTTCTAGATATTCTTTTATTTCCTTAATATATTTTTTAGAATCTTTTATAAAATATTTCATGTAATTATCATTGGACTTTTTATATTTATCTGCGTTTATAAATGCTTCAAAATGCTCCAAAGCTGCTGGTATATTTTTTAACTTTTTATAATATAGAAACCCGAGTATAAAATGAATGTATTTATATTTTGGATTTTTTTTCAATATTAATTCGTCATTAATAATACAACTTTGTACAAATTCCTTTTCACCTGAATATTTTGAACCTGACAATTTACTATATATATTATAAGCAGCTTGAAAATTTCCATTTGACATTAATAAGAATCCTCTATTGTATAACCAGTAATTGTTATCACTGGTTTTTAGTATTTCATTAAATTTTAATGCTTCGTTAGTATTCTTTAAATAAAATTCTATAGCCACCCTTTGATTAATAATATAATTATTATTTGGCATCAAAATTAAATTTTCTTCGTTTATAGATTTAGCATCAGAATATTTATCATTAGTAATTTTTTCGTAAGCAAGTTCTAATAGAGATTCAGATAATGTTTCAATAATTTTTTTATTTAATTCATTAGTATTTTCACTTTGTTTAAAATTTCTATTAAGAAACTCTTTAGCAATTTTAAGAAGGTCTCTCGACAATTCATATTCACTAGAAATTAATGTCGCAATTCCAATTATATATAACAATCCAAATAAATTAATAATTGAATAAGCTTCAAATCCTTGTTCCTCTGTTTTTTCTTTTACTTCAAATTTTCGAACGAGTATTTTATTAAATTCTTCAGATAGTCTTTTCTTAATATCCAAGGGTGTTGGTTTATGACAAACAAGACCATCAATAGTTTGTAGAATATATGTTGGTTCTTCGTTAGAATTTCTAAATCTGAGATTACCCCATATAAAATATGAACCATTAATCTTACTATTTAATTTAAAGAATTTTTTTATTTCCTTATATTTTAATATTTGATTAATATTATGTTCGTTTAATTCTCTTAATTTTTTTGAGTAATCTTTTAATATTGTAGTTAATTTATCTTTTTGGTAGTCATTTAAAATGTGAATTTTAATTTTACTTGATATAGGGTATCTTGAAATAATTGTATCCATTCTATTTAAAATATCATTATTTAATCTATTATCTAGTTTGTTTTTATTTTCTTTCTCATTTTTGTCAGAACAAATAATAAAATAAATTCCTTTTTGGTCCTTTTTTGTTTTAGGGAAAAGGTTTTGATAAACTAACCAAATTGTGAACCACGTTAGTAATAATACAATAGATATAATTGACCCTAATAGTAATTCACATTTTGCTGAAATCAATATTGGAATTGTGATTATTAATACTGTTAAACAACCAAAGAATAAGCCCCATTTTGTGTAAAAATGTTCTTTAGTTAATTCTGCGAGGTCTATACTCATTCTTATCCTTTAGAATGCTTTTTATTATAATAATAAAAATTTTTATTAATCAAAATTATTAAATTATTTTAATATACAAACAACAAACATTCCACAACACATTTTGATTTGTGTGGACAAATTACCAAAACTTAAAAATTATTTTTTTCTAAAATAAAAAATATAAAATACACCTCTGTTTTTTTGAAGACTCTTTTAATGTTCCGCAAATCCCACCCAGCGCTTATTTATAGGACTTTTTCAAAAAAGGCTATCAATTATTATCTGATGATATGTAATAAAAAAAAAGCTAGAATTCTTCATCCTAACCTTTTTTGTTGCTGAATTGAAAATGTCATTATTACCTCCAATTCTCAATTTTCATAAAATTTTACACCACAAATTTAAAATATTTTCATAAAGACTTTTAGCATTCATTTTTTATTAGTAATTCATTTTGCCATAAACCAAATGAATGAGCAGCCATCCCATATTGGCAAATAATATTTTTTTTATTTTTTATTATATTCCAAGGTGTTTGTTTGCAAGTATAATCATCATCAATTTCTTTCCTCTTATGACAATTATCATATAATGGACATATTGCTTTTTCAGTAATCTGGGTCAAATTCTCAGAGCACAAAAGATCATAGAGTAATCTATGAGACCAAATTGTTGTTGCTGCCTCAAATGATTTAATAAATTCTTTATCTCCATCTTCCGATTCCGAATCAATATTACGAAATAAAACTCCTTTCTTTAAATAGACAGGTGAAGGGAAACATTTATAAAGAAGATGAAATCTTTCCCAGCAAGTACAGAATCCAAGTGAAAAGAGTGTTTTTGCATTTATAAATTCATTAAGATTTTTTAAAATATTTGCTGTTTCTATTTGTTCTAAATACCACTCCAATGCTGCAGCAAGATATTTCCTATTTTTATCTTTAGACCAAATTTTTAAATCAACTATGATATTATCTAAAGCTTCATTTTTTGAATAAGAACAATTTTTTCTGCAATCTTCAACAAGTTTAATAAAATCGGTTTTATTATCACCAAAATAACTAATTTTCTGTCCTTGAATTATTTCTAGAACGTTTAAAAAAATAGTTGGGGCTTGCACCGTATCTAAACATAAATCTATTAAAATGAATTTAGATTCTAAATCAATTTCTATATTATATTTTTCAAATAGAAATTCCCCAAATTTATATGGGAAAGAGGGCAATTTATCCGAAGGTTTAGAAAATTCAGTACCATATAACATTAATTCAGCCATTTGTTGTGCATAAAATGCCTGTATTTCCTGAAGAACAATTAATCCAAAATGAACCTTCTTCCCATCACATCCTATCAAATTAAAATGATTTGAAGCTAAGATCTGTTTTTTCCCATCCAAATCAACTTCTTTTTTTATATTCTCACGGTTAAAAGAATCATAAATAGAATAATCAATTTCACAGACATTGTTTGAATCACCACAATACAAATTATAATATTTTCTAAATTTATTAATTGATTCTCTATATTTATCTCTATCAAGGGGAATAGATATCAATTTACCTTCCCCAGTTGAAAATATTTGTGTCAGGTTTACAATGTCTGCCATTAATAAATAAAATCCAAAAATTGAAGAAATAGTTGTAATATCTTGAATATAATGACAATATTCATGAATAAAAGCTGGAATGTCTTTTTTAGCAAAAAATCCATCAACAATTTCAAGGTTTGTTATGTCTGTTATAAATGTACTCTGATGATATTCTGTAAAATTTTTAGTGTTTTTTTTCATATTCTTTTTTTATAGTCATGATGTCAACAAATTAATCAATTTTATTAATTTTCTCTTTTTAAAAAACTTTGTAAAAATACGAGCAATAATATATATTATTAATGCTCTAATAAAAAAATACTGCCCATATTAAGGAGTTGATCGTGCCAATTCGTGTAAATTATTAAAAATTAATTTGTTTCTCATTTTTCTGAAATTTATTTTTGTAAACAGTAATTTTATTTTATTTTTTTAATTTCATCATTTCATCTAAGGTATTATTTATGGCAACCAATTTTGATACAATGAAAAATCTTCATAATGACGAAATTCTTATTGGTGTTAGATATGGATTAAACAATTTTTTTGATTTATATAACAGTGCATGGCTTTTGCAAAAAGATAATAAATTTGGTATTGCAAATTCAATACTAATATTATCTATTGAAGAACTTATAAAAACATATACTCTAATGCTTATGTTAATATCAAATATTGATGATAGAGAGCAATATAAACGTGTTTTTAAATCCAGTAATTTACACAAAAGTAGAAGTTGGGTTGCTAAATATATAAAAAAGGTTTTTAAACAAGATAGTATGAGAAAAATATTTGAAACAGAGGTTTATACTCCTAGTGAGGCATATAAAATTATTGAGAAGGAAATAAAACCTGATGATATTGAAGAAATTGTTTCAAAAAAGTTTCCTGCTAAATGGTTTGATAACGCATATAAAACAAAAAATGAAGGTATATATGTAGAATATGATGATAAATGGTATTTCCCGCAATATATACAAGAAAAAGATTTTCTTGAATCAATAGAAGAAACTAAATTTATTGTATTTTTATTAGCTGGAAGTTTAAACCATTTATTATCCATTTCTCCTTCAGAATTTAGTGATTTTATATACAATATGAAACAAATTATTTACAAATAACTTTATGCCGGGTTTTGGAATCGCAACTGTCAGTTTTAATTCAAAATTGAAAAAGCTCTTTACTTTTAGTATTAAAAGACAAAATTAGTACTCCCTCTGTTTTCACAATTATTCGTAGCCAAATCGTAGCCAATTTTCTTCATTTTTTATATTTTCTTTTGTACTTTAAGTAATCTGAACTGATAAAATAGTTTGAGAATTAGGAGAATTCTTTTATTTGGAAACTGCTGATTGTAAAGCGGGCAGTAATATATTTAGAGGAAAAGGATAAATTTCTATATTTTGCAAATAATTATTTAACTTGGTGTTTTTAACATCTTAGGATTTACAACTAAATATGAATTAAGATAGAATTTACTATTATTTAATAAATAATAAACATGTACATTAAAAAGTTATAGTCATTTGTTAAGTTTTTCCCTTTTAGCTCATAATTGCTAATAACTTGAATCAAACATTCTTTGTTTATTACATAATCAAAGTATAAAAAATGTCCTTTTCAAAGAATTTTTTTCCTTTCATTTTATAAAATCACAACCCAAATTTTGTGTATCAACTAGAACAAAGATTTATGATTTGTAAATCATATTTAGATATATATTTAATTTTTAACACACATACGAATAAGATAGTAAACATTTTTTTATTTCTTGTAAAAATTATAATTTAATATATTAGTATAATTTATGTATTAAGTAAACGTAAAACTGATAAAATTAACAGATGATTAAAATGAATCAAATAAAAAAAAAGATTATCTCTTGGAAACAACTTTCTAAAATTGTTATTGAAATTTCTGATGATATTATTAAAACTTGTTACAAACCTGATTTTATTGTTGCAATACAAAGAGGGGGGCTAATACCAGCCTGATCTGTACCCAAAAATACGGACACAAAGTTAAGATAGTCTATTCATAAATTCAAATTGCTCTGGAGACAAATAATTCAAAGTGGAGTGTCTCCGCCTGCGATTGTAAAAGCTTTCTATATAATCAAATAAACTAAGTTCAGCCTCCTTTCTTGATTGATATTGCTCAAAATAAACCAGTTCAGTCTTAAGCGTATGAAAGAACGATTCCGCAATCGCATTATCATAACAGTTCCCGCTGCTGCTCATGCTTTGCCTGATACCATTTGCTGAGAGTAGATTTTGTACTTCATAGCTTGCATATTGACTCCCTCTGTCTGAGTGGAAAATCAAACCACTATCAGGCTTCCTTTGCTTTATTGCTTTTTCAATGGACGATACCACAAAATCCTTAGTTAGCCTCGTGGAAAGCTCCCAGGCAACTATCATGCGTGAGTATACGTCAAGTATCGAAGAAAGATAAAGCCAGCCTTCACGTGTCCATATGTAAGTTATATCAGCTACCCATACTTTGTTCGGCTCGTCTGTTTTAGGAGCCTCTTTCAACAGGTTACGAGCTATCGGAAGCTTGTGCTTTGAGTTCGTAGTCACTTTATACCTGCGTTTTGTTTTTGCTTTTATACCGTTCTCACTCATTATCATTGCTACTTTATTTTTGCTGATTCTTATTCCTTCTGCCCTTAGTTCTTTTGTTATTCTACGGCTGCCATACGTCCTTCGGCTTTTTTCATGCACCTCTTTTATCTTCACCAATAAGTACGTTGTTTGTGCATTCTTCCTTATTTCCCGTTCATGTACCCAGCTATAATATCCACTCCGGCTTATCTCTAATACTTCACATATCCTCTTTACTGCCCATCGCTTCCTGTATGCCCACACAAATTCATATTTTAACCAGGCTCGTTCATAAAAAACTTTGCGGCTTTTTTTAAAATATCCCGCTCCTCCGTCAGTCTGGCTATTTCTTTCTTTAGTGCCTTTAACTCTGCTTCGTGTGGCCCCATCTTACCATTACCCGGAAACGCTCCTTCTTCTTTTTCTTTTATTGTTCTCTTCCAGTTATGCAGCATCTGTTCGCTTATTCCTAATTCTCTGGCTACTTCGCTTAACCTGCGTCCCTGCTCTGTTACCATCATCACTGCACTGGTTTTAAACTCATTGCTATAAACTTTTCTTTTTCTCTGTGTACCCATGTTTTTCCCTTTCTAATTTTTAACACTCAGATATTCAATTTCCATGCCTTATCTTCGTGTCCGTTTTTTAGGTACACTTCAGCCACACTATTATCGCATCTTTTAAATGTTAGAGATATTTATACAATATCAGCAGTAAGAACCATTAATAATTCTATTAATTCAGAAAAACAATTCCCAATAATAAATATAAATTTTAACATTTCATTGATGGACCAAAAAAAAATTCTTTTAGTCGATGATATTGTCGGAAGCGGAGAAACTATTAAACAATGTAAACAGGTTTTATTAAATGCTAATGTATTTGAAATCAAAGAATCGGTTTGTTTTGTAAATATCTATAATTGGTATAAAAACAACCTTAATTTATCTCCAAATGATTATTTTTCTTACATTGGATCTATAACGAATAATTGGATAATTTTTCCTTGGGAATTATGAAGTACAGCACAGAACAAATGGATAACTATTACATAAATTTAAGTAAAGGAATTGTAAAAACGTCTGGTATAATGAATTATATTCAGCATCTATTAATAGCTCAGAGTTGTTTAAATAGTGAAAATGTCTTGGAAGTATGTTGCGGGCGTTCATTAATTTTTCCATTACTTCAAAGATATAGCAAAATTAATAGCTATTTAGGAGTTGATATTTCAAAGGCAAATCTTGAAGAGGCAAAAACATTAATAACAAGTTATGACATAATTGATTATTCATTTAAATATCAATTCTTACAAGGAGATATTACTCAATTATCAACTTTTATACACGAGGAATTTGATATTATAATTTATACATCTTCATTAGAGCATATGAGTAAAACAGATGGTATTACATCAATTATTGAAATTAATAAGATCCTGAAAAAAGGAGGGATACTATATCTTTCTACGCCTTGTTCAGAAAACAATATTATTCAATATAAATATCATATATATGAGTGGTCTTATAATGATATAAAAAAATTATTAAATCAAAATAATTTTATTTTAATTGATGAAATTGGATTATTACCTAGTGATAATTTTAATTTTCCTGAAATTTATAATAAAAAATTTGGTGTTGGTTGTGAATTATGGTTATCAGATTTGAAAAATAAGATGCCACAAGAATTTATTACACCAATACTGTCTGCATCGGTGCCTGAATTTTCAAAAGAAGTTTTATTTATTTGCAAAAGACTCTGAATATGAAGATAAAACCAATTATTAGTTTTGAAGGTATAAGTGGTTCAGGTAAAACATACTTCATAAATAAACTTAAAACTGATGAACAGTTTTTAGATACAGTATTCATTAAAGAACTTTCTGAAAGGGACAATAATTCTTTTGAAAACAAAATTATTAATATCTTAAAATCCAAAAGTAATTTATTCTTTTCAAAAGGGAATCCATACACAGAAACCTTATTATTACTTGCTATCAAAACTTATGATTATGAAAATTTAAAAAATAACAAAGGATTAAAATATAAATTCATTTTTGAAGATAGAAGTATTGATACAATAGCAATATATCAATCAATATTATTAAACAAAGATAGAAATAAAAGACTGCAAACGTCTATTGATTTATTGAATTTTGCTAGTTTATTTCGTCCAGTCCCTACCTATTCTTTTCTTTTAATAGATGATTTTCAAATTTGTATTAAACGAGCTGAAAATAGAAATAATAAAATTTTTAATTCTAATGAAATTGATATATTGCAAAGTGCATATAATTTGTATCTTGAATATGTGGAATATTTTAAAAATAGGTTTATAATTTTAGATAGAAGGATATTTGATGAAAATGAAATCATTACTAAAATTTTGAATTTTAAATGTAGTACCTTAATATGAGAAAATCGATTACAATATTGTGGTCTTTAAGTTCAAAATGTAACATGGATTGTCTTTATTGTTATTATTCAAATGAGATAATATCTAAAAAATCAAAATGGATTTTAAGGCATAACAATACTGATGACTTAAAATTTGATGAAATTGTATTGTTTGTAAAAACCATACCTCAAAATACTATTAAACGTATTTTTATTACTGGTGGTGAACCTTTATTTTGGAAGTATATTTTTAATTTTATTGAATTATTGAAAACTATTAATTGTGAAATTGTATTATGTACAAATGGTATTTTGTTGGATGACGTTACTATTTTTGATAAAATTATTAATTCAAATATTTCTGCAATTTCAATTTCAATGGATTCTCTTGATGAAAGTTATAATAATAAATATCGTAGATGTAATTTAAAAAATAGCACATCAACAATTTTAGATTCCATTATTAAAATGAAAAAAATACGAGAATCCCGAAATTCAAATTTAAAAATTGGTATATATTCAGTAATAAGTAAGTTAAACTTAAATAAATTAAAATTTACATTTGATTATTTTAATAATAAAGTTGATTATTTCATTTTTCAACCTATTTATCTTGATAAAAAAAATAAATATTATAACGAGTTAAATTTGGAAGTATCTGATATAGTTAAACTTAATAGGGTTATTGATTCTCTTTATCGTTATAATACATCAACTATATTACCAAGAAGAGAATACGTTAATTTAATATATCAAGCCATATTAAATAATTTTTCAAATATTAAATGCAAAGCAGGTACAAATTTCATTTTTATTCAACCAAACGGGTTAGTATGGGATTGCCCTTCAGTATATCTTAAACAGCAAAAAATTGATAATCTTAAATCAATCAAAAATAATACATTTTTTAGTATTTTTAGTAACTTAAAATCTAAATGTCATCCATGTGATCTATTTTCAATTAATTGTGTAAATATATTCCAATTATTTGTTTTTGATGATATATTAAAATAAGAGTTTATGAAACATATAATTAATACAGATTTATTAAATAAAAAAATTTCTCAGTTTCTTAACGCAGAGGATTATTATTTATCAACAAAAAATAATGATATTTTTGAGCAAAATTTACAAAGATTTTTTGGGGTACAAAATGCAATTTCAGTATCAAGCGGTACAGCTGCTTTACATTGTTCTTTAATTGCTTGTAATATTAAAGAAGGTGATGAAATATTAGTGCCCGCTATTTCCGTCCCAATGTCAATATCCCCAATTCTATATTTAAAAGCTAAACCTATATTTGTTGATAGTAATCTTGAAAATATTGATTTTGATTATGAGGATTTAGAAAATAAGATTACAATTAAAACAAAAGGGATTTTAGCGGTATATATGTGGGGTTGTAGTTATAATATTGATAAATTATTAGCTATCTGTAAAAGAAACAACCTTTTTTTAATAGAAGACACCTGCCAATCTTTTGGCTCTAGATGGAAAAAAAAGTATTTAGGTACAATTGGTGACTTAGGATGTTTTAGCCTAAAAGATGGAAAAATTATTTCATCAGGAGAAGGTGGTTTTATATTAACAAATAATTTTGAATTAGCATCAAAATGCAAAAATTTACGTTCACATTTTTCAACATCTAATTATACGCAAATAGGATATAATTATCGTTTATCCGAAATACAGGCACTAATTGCTAATTTTCAATTAACTTATATTTCAAAAATATTAAAATATCGCAAGAAACAAGCGAATTATCTTATCAACCATATATCTAAATTTGATAATATTTCCCCTTACAAATATTACAAGGAAGAAACATCAAATTTATTTTCACCTTTGTTTTTTTTGAATAATCAAAATTTTGATTTTTTTTCCCACCTCTCTGATATTGGAATTTTAAATAGTGTGGGTAGTTTCAATTTTTGTCCTGTTTACAGAAGAAAAATGATTTCAGAATTATATCCTAATATTTTTTGTAAAAATTCAGAAAAATTTGTATCGAAATTATTATCTTTAATATTACTACCAAATTATTCATTTAAAGACTTAGATTTAATTATTAATAAGATTTCAAATTTAATTTAATATTTTTTATGATCTCAATGGAATATATGCAATTAAAAGTCGAGGAAGGAACATTTGTTGTTGTTGACTTTGAAACAGCAACACCTTCAGGTCGTTCACCAGAACCGATGGAACTTGCAGCAATGTGTGTTAAACCCAATTTGATAATTGATTCAAAATATACTTTTAACCGTTTAATGAGATTACCACCAGGTGTATATTTGACTTCCTTCGATATACAACAAACAGGTATTTCTCAAAATGATTTGAATGCTGCTGCTAGTCAAGAAAGTGTATTTTTAAAATTTTCAGATTATTTACCAAAAGGTAACTTTTTGTTTGTAGCGCAAAATGCTAATTATGAAAGTAATATATTTAATCGTTTCTCTAAATTGAATTATCTATTTGCTAGTTCAATATTCATCGATACTATCAAAATAGCAAAATACCTTTTTCCTCATTTAAAAGATTATAAATTAGATACCCTATCAGAACAATTTTCAATCCCAATACATTACAACAGGCACAGAGCTTTACCTGATGTAGAAATGACTATTAAATTGTTTGTAGAATTATTAAAAAAGGGAGTTAAAGAAAGAAAATTTACTACTATTTCTGATTTAAACATAATAGCATCGATTAAACGTAATACAATTATTGATCAACCTAGTTTATTCTGACCAAAAACTGATTTCTATTTTTTTTAATATTTTAACTCTATAAATGAAATATTTTCTGAATATCAACCTTATTGTTAACTTAATCTATTTGTCAATTCCCCTTTTTCTATAAAAAGCCGATTTATAATAGTGTGCATATCATTGCCCCGTTTGGCTAAGGCGGAAAAACCGCACTTGCCAAACAGGACAGCATTCTCCTTTTACTCCACTACTATAATTACCGTTTCGCAAAAAAGAGAATGCTGTCCTGCGGACAAGATATGCACCCATAGTCGTATAGTTAATAAAATAGTATAATAGATAATCTTAGAATAATTGTATGGATAAACCTAAGCTCATTCTTAATCAAATGCTTGACCTCGGAGGCATAGCTACCAAAAATAACTTCTTTTCACCGGAGGCCAAAACCATCTTGGGAGCCTTGGTTCATACCAGAAAAGCCTTTAATGAGTTGGAAAATCAAAAACTAATCAAGCCAATAAATACCATTACCAAAGTCCGCAATCTTTGCCAGGAGCAATTTTTCTCTATTTCCAGACTCGGCTCGCAGTTTGTGGGTCGGACTAAAGAGTATAAGTGGAAAGGCGCAACTAAAAGCCCTTATAACATAATGCACGAGAGCATGATTCGGGATATTGCTTTGGGTTTCTTACGGTTTTATCATCAATTCATTTTTGAAATTCAATACCACCAAAGTTTCACTAACCTAAGACCGGATTTATTTATCAAAATGACGCACAAAAGCACAATGAAGCAGTATATCTTTTTAGTTGAAGTGGAGAGAAAAAAAACTGTTGATAGAGTGATCAACGAAAAACTACAAAAGTATGAGAATGTTTTAAAAGATTTTAACTTTAAAAGATATAACCTCAACGCTCCGGTTAAAGTTTTAGTGGTTTATGCCAATTTAGACTTTAATTGTTTTTGGCGTCCACAAGAATACTTCAATCAGGAAGTCAGAGTTGAGATTGAAAAACTTCATAAACAATTACAATATTTATCTTCCTTGGTCAGATATCTGCCTGAAAATCGCTATCGTTTTTTGAGTTTTTACAATTTTTACCGCTTGCATGAACCAATATGGTTAACACCATCAGGCAGGCATGTTGGGTTGTTGGATAATTAGATTTATATTTTTGGGGATTTTATTCTTTTTTTTTTCTTTAGAAGATAATTCCCACTTGACAAGAAAATAATTTAAGCTACAATTCTTATAGTGGTTCTTTGTGTTTTGGGAAAAATTAGGCTTGCGAGAATTTCAGGACAAATTCCAATAATACCCGACCGTACTATTGGTAGTCAAGATGATAGTATTATGCCCACCCTCTTGGGAAATTGTTTCAGAGGATCTTGACTCGCTGAAATTTATACTTAATTTTTTCCTCCAATTACAACACCCCATTTTCTATTGAAAATGGGGTTTTTTTTCTTTTTCCAGATTTTTCTTGCAGTTTTTTCGGAGACATAAACAATTTTGGCGTAATTGATACATTATATTAGAATTTAATCCTTTTTTATTTTCAGGTAACTTGTTTATTAATAGTTATTGATTGCTAAGTTTCTCATACTTCAACCTAATGAACTACCCCGTAGCCAGCTACGAGGTATCAATTAATTTCCTTAATTGTTATCGAAGCAAGCTTCGAGGAATTAAACCCACAATTGTGGGATTAAAAGAACCGATTATGTTAAAACTGGTCTGTAATAATATTCAATAAATAAGAGTGTTCAAATTTGATAATATCTTTTTTACTTCTTTTTTTGCTTGCTTATTCTATCTGATTCTCTTTTTTCAATTTCTTTTAATATCTTTTTTATTTCCGTTTCTACATTGGCCTGCTCTTCATCTGTATAATGGATAATTTTATTAAGATTATTATAGTTTATCTTTGTTTTAATAATTTTATCTTTAATTAAATGATAGTTGTATAGCAATTTAGTGTCCTTCGCAATTTTAATATCTGTTATATTATAATCTTTTTCAATAAAGAACGGGTCCCCAAAATTTCCTCGTTTTCCATAGATTATTATAGAAATTGATCCTTTTTTGTTTAAAGGATCATTGTTAGTTAGGGCTTTCAGTAATGTGCTTGGAAAATCCTCCAATTTAAATGAGAATCTAAAAGTCTTATCAATAAAACTAACTTCTTGCAAAAGATTTGTTTCTCCATTTCGTGTTATTAATTCCCCATTATTTTTAAAATAAAAATATATTAACTGACATCTAACATCATAAATTTTTACTTTTTCTTTGTTCCCCACTTTGACGGATAAAGTTAATACATCACTACTTCCTTCGCTTGTTCTTTTTCTAACAATTAGATTATTAGGGAAAATTATTTTTGTAGGTCTATTGAGAATATAATAAAAAATAATGCCAGATATCACCGGCATTATTAAACTTGAAATTAGATAATGAAGAGAGATTGCAAACCACATTTGCTGTATTGGTTTTCCATCATTATAACCTATTGTTGACCAAGTCATGACAGCAAAAAATATCTGTTCAAAAATATTAGAGCAAATTTTGTCATTATTTAAAGCAATTTGATTATAGATTAATCCGAAAACTAAATTGATTCCAATAAAGATAAATACAAATATTAATATTGTAATTATTAGCTTTTTATGAAAAATATTTTTTATCATTTTACCTCAATAGATATTAGTGCCTTATCATCAGATTTTAATTTATTTACTTTGTCAATTTCGTTTGCTTTGTTTGCCAATGATTTAATGTTTATTGGTTCCTTCCAAATTGTCTGATTGTTATTCAATAAATTATCAAATCCATCAGAGTATAACAAAATGTTATCATTTTGTTTTAATTTGATATGCCCGAATTGTAAAAATTCTAATGCCCCCTTTTGTCCATTAAATACTCCATATCCGAAAGGGTGTTTTTTATTATTACAAATAATATTTCTAATTTCATAAGTAGTAAAGTTATTTTTATTCTTATTAATTAATTCTGTTTGTGAATGTGTAAATAATTTAGATTTTTTGGTTCTGATAATTCGACCTGAACAATCTCCTAGGTACATGTAATAAAAAGTGTCATTTTTTATAAAAGAAATAATACCCACTGTTCCTGGCAAAAAATCAAAATTATGCTTTAAATTGTATTCTCCAATCTTTTCATTGGCATACTTTATGGACATAAATAAAGCTTGTTTAGGAAGATACCTGTTTTTAAAGATTTTTAACATTTTATGGACTGATAAGCCAAATTTTTTTGTTACAATTTTAGACGGGCTTGGAATGGAATATTTACCATTGTTTCTGGATCTGGTAACTCCATCTAGCACTATATATATGTTATGTGTTTTATCATTAATAATATAATCTTCCAATGGTTTAGATTTATCATTATTTTTTATTATAATATCTTTTGATTTAATTGTTATCCTGTTCATAAATTTCTAGTTTAATTATTTAAAATTATTAAATAAAATTTAATTATTTATCAATTTAAATTTAACAAATTTTCTAAAATATTTACATTTTTTGTTTGTTTATTTTTTACCTAATTATACCATTATTTTTATTTTTTTCAAATTTATCAACCTCATTTTTTTTGAAAATGGAGGTTCCTATTAAGAAATTTCGATGTTTTTTCTTTTCCTGATATGTGGTATAATTTTCCTCAAATTATTTTTTTTCTTTTTTGAAGGGTAAAAATAGCACCTTAACAATTTAATAACCGGTCTTATTTGCTTCCTCTCCCATTGTAGCAAGGGAACCCACCTTGCCTGTCAAGGCGATGGATAAGTCTCTCGACTTACCCATCGCCTTGACAGGCAGGTAACCCCCTTGCTGTGGGTTATTCGGAAGCAAATAAGACTGCTTTGTTTCCCATTACAATAAATAGCAGTCCAGAGGAAAACTATATGAAAGACATCATTAAAGAACTGGAGAAAATCCAGGCAATGGGTTATGACGCCCACCGGATTTTTAGCGACTGGCTGGATTTAATGCTTTATTCCTTCTTAGGGGATGAAGAATTCTATCTTACTGTGGCTAAGAGATACCGCAATAGCGCCGAAACCGGCCAGCGGGAAATTGATTACTTCAAAAATGCCTGCCAGCTATTAATGGCTAAAATGAAGAAGAGCAATGATGAACTCTTAGGGGAAATCTACATGAAGTGGAATTTAACCCACAAGAATACCGGGCAGGTTTTTACCCCCAAGCATATTGCCGGATTTATGGCTAAAATGCTGGAACCTTACAAGCGGGAAGTTATTTCCGATCCCTGTTGCGGAGCCGGAGTAATGCTCATTGAAACCTGCAAGTTAATGTCCTATCAGTCTTTAAATCAGGCCCTTTTTATCGGGCAGGACATCAATCACACCTGCGTGAAAATGTGTGCTTTAAACCTGCTGTTCTTTAATCTCAACGGTTACGCCATTTTAGGGGACAGCTTGAACTTTGAGTATCTGAAAGTGTATCAGACCAGCCGCAGTTGTTTAGGAGGCTCTATCAGGGTATTAACAGACGAGGAAGCAGAGGTAATCAAGCCTAAGGTGCTGATGAGGGCCAAATTGGAAATCAGCGATCAGATAACATTATTTTAATCATTAAGAGGATTTTATATGACAGACAAAATTACTACAGTTTTAAGTTCCATTTTGGAGCAGTTTAAAACAGGAGACATTCCCCAAGCCATAGCCATAACCCGTTATCCCATTCCCAATATTCCCAGTTCAAAGTGGTCAATGTTCAATCAACTGGTGATGCTTTTTTCCGGGACGGCCGATGCCAGAGGTTTTAGGCAATGGCAGACAGTCAGCCGGAAAGTCAAAAAAGGCAGCCAGGCCCTGCATATTTTAGTGCCGATGATTAAAACCCGGGTAGATGACAATGGCGATGACCAGATATTCTTAGCCGGTTTCATGACCAGTCCGGTGTTTCGTATGGAGGATACCGAAGGCGAGCCTTTGGCTTATGAAAAGATCAAGCTACCCCAATTACCTTTAATGGAGAAAGCCCAAGCCTGGGGAATTTCTGTCAAAGCGGTTAGCGGCAGCTGGGAATACAATGGCTATTATGTGCCTCAGAAAAAGGAAATCTGCTTAGCCACGCCGGAAGAAAGAACCTTCTTTCACGAACTGGCTCATGCCGCCCATGAAAAGGTTTTGGGCTCTATACAAGCCGGACAGCATCCGGCACAGGAGATTGTTGCCGAGTTATCAGCCCAAGCCTTATGCCGGATAGTCGGCAAGACAACGGATAGTCAAGCCGGGAATAGTTACCGCTATATTGAGACCTATTCAGCTAAAATAGGTTGTACGCCATATATAGCTTGCGTGAAATTATTAAGCGAAGTGGAGAAGGTTTTAAATTTAATACTGACCGAGGCGACAGTATGAAGAGTTTATTTATTATAATTTTGCTGAAAATTTCTCATTCCTTGCTTGCCTTTTCCAGAAAAATTCCGGACTCAATTTTTAGTCTAAGATTAGGTTTTTCATTAGGAGACCTTTATGTATAGTCCTAAGATAAAACCAGAACTGATACCTAAGCTATATTTAATAGCTAAGGAGCATAAGAAGCCGATGACTAAGTTGGTCAGTAATATTATAGAGGAGTATATAAATAATGGGATACATAACCAGAATTACCAACCGTCTGATAGCTCTCCTTCTTCGAGCCAAAGCCATAAGGGAAGAAATGGCGATTGACGAGCCGGTTAATAAGCTATTGAGCAAAGCTATTGGGAGGAATATAAAAGTTCTTTTTAAAGGCAGGCATTTCAGGATTGTACCTGATTTGTTTGCCTAAGCCTGCCAGCCACCTATGGGATGATTCTTTTAGGTGGCTTTTTTTATTTCCTTTTTAAAAGCCCTTATAAGAAGGTTTCTTATTTTAGGTACTTGATTACCTGAATTGAGGTTTTGTTCCTGTATGGCCATTATATGACTTATGGGAACGTTTTAAATCGATACCTGGGGATATTAATATTTTAAGTTTGATTGTTAAAATTTTGTTCCTTTTATTGACTGTTCATTTTCTTTGATATTCGTTATTTATGGTTCCGGTTTGACTTTTTTTAAGGTTATTATTTTTATTTTGTTGTGGATTATGGATTGATGATTTTTTTCTAATCTGCCAATTGTTTTGATTAATGCTCAATGAGCATTTTTTTGATTCCTGGAGGATTGATTTTTCTTCCGAGGGAAGATTTTTTATTGATTTATTCAGGGAATATTTAATAGTTTATTGATATTTTTTGATAGGTGTTTTTATGATTGATATTTAAAGATGTTTCTTGCTTGTTTGGTTTTTGTGATTGATTGATATTTTTATTAGTGGATAATGTTTGTGATGATGTTTTTGATTTTGTTTAATGTTTTTTGTATTTGTTTATGGTTTTTTGTTTATATTTTTTTGGTTTTTTGATGAGGTGATTTTTTAATGATTTATTTGGGAAATATTTTATAGTTTATTGATATTTTTTGATAGGTGTTTTTATGATTGATATTTATTAAGGTTTTTTTAATGTTTTTAATGATTGTTGAGATTGTTCATTTGTATTGATGTTTTATTTGTTGTTATGTTTGATGTCTGTTTTATGATTGTTTGATTTTTGCTTTGTATTTTGAGCTTACGCTAATTGATTGAGAACCCGCTTACCCGCCCTATTGGAAGACATAACACAAATAAAACTTATGTCAAGCCATAAAGGCATTGACATAAGTTTTATTCATGTTTGACTATATTACCATATTCCAGTCTGGAAAAAATCCTTAGTTCATTGATTTATTTGAATTAATTTTTTGGAATCTGGAAAAATTGGCATATTTTTTATTGTCTCAATTTCCATATTTTTTAGGTTTATTTTTCCAGATAATTTAGGAGACAATATGGATTCTATACAAGAAAACATATTTGAGCAGACTTTTAGCCTGTCATTGATTAAAGAGCAATTGAAACCCTTGATTTATCATCAGAACAAAACAGTCAGGAGCTATCAGCAGTTTTTCCGGCTGTATTATTTCATCCGCTTATTAAAATATACCACACAATCTCAATTGCGTTCTTTATCTTTTTCAGGTGTCTCCAAAGTGGCGACAAAAGATATCTTAGATGAATTAGTTAACATTCGTCATATCTCGGCAATCGAGAAAGACAGAAAAATCTATATCGCCAATGAGACGACTGAAAAAATTCTTAAAGCCGTGTCCTTTAACCAAGACAATTATTTTAAGGTTTTTACACCATTACCAAAGGGCACTGATACAGCCAATGAAACAAAGAACAGCGAGGTTTTTATACAGTCCTTGAAACTGCCGAATTATTATTTTCTGTTATTTCCTGATTTTACCTATATCCGTCCCGATGCTTTATTGGTTTTGAAGGAAGGTAAAAAATATAAATTGAAATTTCTGGAAATCGAAACCGAGCAATCGAATTGGGAACAGAGGTTAGACAAGATGAGAAATAATTATCTTAAATTAAAAACAGACATGGCAGTTTTTGAATATTGGAAAAAAATGGCACGGTTTTTATTATTACCAGAACCAAATATATTTGATTTCAAATTTTCCGTTTTGATAATAGGCAGTATAAACAAAAATTGGGGTAAAGGTTTTGAATTCAGAGAGCGATTATATTAGCATCAGGGATATTATTATTGATAATATCAATTATAAACCATTTTTAAATTTAAATTACGAAAAATTTAAAAAAATCGGTGTTGTACTATTACTTTTAATATTTTTAGCAATACTTATCAATGGTTTTATACGTGATTTTACTATACTGGATTTTATCTGTGCCCTTGTTTACGCAGCTCTGATGACGACCCTGGCCGCCTTTAAATTTGATAACAAGAATGACACATTATTAAATCATGTATTTACATGTCCACATTGCCTGAAAAATATTCTAGTGAAAAATATTGATGAAATTAAATGCCCTTATTGCGATGCCGAAGGTCAGACTTTTCATAATGTACTCTTCGGCTGTTCGCATTGTGACGATCCAGTCAGGTTTTTAAATTGTCCGCATTGCCAGGAGGCTATAGATCTTGATGCTCCATATGATGTCCAAGAATTGAAAGAAAAAAGATATGAACCAGAAGAAATTCTCTGCCACAATTGAAAACTATGGTTTTAAACCTGCTTTGGATATCAAACCCCAAAGCAGCGAAGCCATTATTAAGCAAACCCATGATAATACTTTTGAGGATAAAGACGGTTATTATAAGGATAAAGTCATTAACCTCGATGAATTATCTCTGGCTGATTTAACCCGTCAACTTTCCGATTCATTGGAAAAGAGACAGCGTATTTTTCTTTGGTCTAAAAATCGGGAGATTAACAAAATCGAACTTGATGCCGACCGGCAAAGAATGTTAAAGACCAGGATTGAGACCTTGAGAGAAATGGGAGAATCCTTGCAGCTGTTACGAGCCGATGCCATTGTCAGCGAAAAGATGATAGTTTTGCTTTCTGAGATGAAAAAATCAAAGGCTAAAGCTGAACTAAAAAGAATCGTTGCCAGCAGTAAATCGGAATCGAGTTTTTATGAAAGAAAAGTTAAGGAAGATGAATTATTCGGAGAAAAATTTGAAATTGAAAATGAATTGCTTAGAGCAGACGGAGAAACCGAGATTGAACTTAAGAAGTCAAAAATAGAAATGTATAAGCTATTTTTTGAAAAATTAAAGGATAATAGTATTAAAGAGGTTCCGGTTGATGTTTTGCATGAAATAGCTAATTTTTATAACGATGAATCCGGGGATGATATTGAAACCATTGCTCAATATAATAAGGTTTTAAGCGATATTGATAAAAACAAGGCGGAATCTTTTAGAACCTATGCCGAAGGCAAAACCAAATTAGCCGATAGTGAAAGCCGTGAGATTGATAACCAGGCTAAGTTGTATAATTTTAAATTTAACCAAAAAAGTAATGCCTAATGACAAACGATGAATATCGCTATAGCTTTGGAATTTATAAGGAGCTATCAGTTAATCTGCCTGATTTCGAAAGTCTTGGAGACCGTTTCCATCATTTATATCTTGTCGGCAGGTCCGGCATGGGCAAATCCACCGTCATGGAAAACTTAGCGGGATATGACATTTCGCAGGGTTATTCCGTTATTTTTATCGATCCCAAAGGCGAGAGTGCGGATAAATTATATTATCATTTTAGGGAAAATCCTGATGTCAGGTATGTGTCTTTTAATAATCCTATTGCTGTCAATCTGTTTGAAAAGCAAGGATATGATTATGATACTTTGCTCGGTGAATTCAGTCAGATACTTGATAATGTTATTACGACGACTTCTTCCAATCCCGAATCAACGGTCAGAATGAAAGAAGTAATTGAAAAAGCCCTGGATTCTTTCCAGCCCGAAGATTTAAGTATAAAGCATTTGTCTGACTTTCTAACCGACAAGGATCTTAGAAATAATTATGACTATGCTAATCCTGAAAACAAGAAATGGTGGAATAATTTATTTAATCCCGGTAAAACCGCCTATAAGAAAATGTCTGATTATGATTTAACCATGAGCAGTGTTGCCAGCCGTCTGCATCAAGCATTGAGAAATAACAAAACCAATGTTTTTATTGATAAACCAAATGAACTGGATATTGATGAATTGGTGCAAGCCGGCAAAAGTTTGATTATAAATATTGAAACCAGTAATGATTTTGTAAAAGTTTTTGTTGCCAATCTCTTTGTAGGAGCAATCTTGTCTTACATGAACCAAGTCAAGAAAGCCAAACCATTATTTGTCTATATTGATGAATTTGACTTGGTAGCCAGCGGCATGTTTGCTGAATCACTGCAATTAGGCAGGAGTTCTAAAGTCGGTTTTACTTTGGGACATATTAACTTTAGTTCGGCAAAATCTGAAAATCATAAAAAGATGATGCTGGCTATTATTGACTCTATTCTGGGTTCGGTAAGCAATTATTTGGTTTTTAATACCAGCCCGGTTATTGCTAAAGTTATGAGCGATGTTTTTAATTTAAAAATATCCGATTTTACCGGGATGGATAAATATGAAGCCCGTCTATGCCTGGGTACTAATAAATTTTACATCAATACTAAAAAACCTGTCTTAAAAGAAGTTCCCGATGATTTTATTTTCCCTTCAATTAATCAGGTGAAGCCTGAGACCCTTGACTTTTTAGCTGATGACTGGATTATGATATGATATCGAGGTTAAGCAAAACAAACCGGGAAAATATTTCAAGGCAACAAATCTTTTCCTAATCCCACGCTGCAATTTTGCCGATAAGGTCAATACGCAAGTAATTTGCGCTATTGCCAACAGCCTTGGTCCGGGATTATGGAGTAAAACAAGCCGTAGGCTGAAACTTGTAGATGCTTCATTGGTTTGTGTTTTTGCTTAACTTCATCAAAAGCCCGCTATCCCTTGCGGGCTTTTGTGTGTCTGTGATATAATGCTCACAATTGTTTTTTTGTTCTTTATAATTGGAGAGTTTTATGAGTGAAAAGTATCTTGATTTTACATTAATCAGCGGCAGGATTAAGTTCAATGATGTGCTGAATTGGAAAAATATCCCTTACTCGGAAAAGGGAGGAGAGTTAAAAGGTGAAACAAAGAATTTTAAATTCATTATTAATATTGAAAAAAATATTTTCTTTTCACCTGATAGCAAAACAGCCAAAGGCAGTGTTATCAATTTTCTAGCAATGGTTGAAAATATTGGTTTACGTGAAGCAGCTAAAGAATTAAAATTACACTTTTTAGATGAGCCGGATAACACTAAAAGAGACATACCGGAATTGGAGTTGCACTATGTTCAGAAATTAGAGGAATTAGGTATTTCTGAAGCAGTTGCGAAAGAATATGAAGTCGGCTATGTAAAGCAAAGAAGTATCATGCAGGGTAAGATTGCTTTTAAAGTCTATGACGAACATGGAGATATTACTGGTTATGTTGGCTGGCATCCGGAGAATGATAAATGGTTTTTCCCGAAGAATTTTAAGCGTCCGCTGTACAATCTGAATAAAATAAAATCTTGCGATGAAGTAATCGTAACGGTAAGTCCATTTGTATGTTTGTCCCATATTGGTATTGGCAAAACTAATTGTGTGTCATTAATGTCAAATTCCATGACCGACACACAGGAACATTTACTTTATCGGTTTGAAAAAATTATTTTACTGCACCCTGAACCGGACAATATTATTCTTAGATTAGCAAAAAAATGCTTCGTAAAATCTCCTGTGAATAACATCAGTTCTTAAGAAAAAATTCTGATAATGTGATGATGGATTGTTAATCTGCAACATTATCAATCCAAGCCCTGTCTTAAAAGCCAGGGCAATTTTAACTCTTAGTGAATTTTCTATAGTTAATTTTTTTTTATGTTTAATAAATACTTAAAATTAAACATGAAAATCCTGTCAAATGAGATAGCCGGTTTGAACTTGTTTAAAGAAAATCAACTTAAAAAAAATGAAGAATTCAGGATTAAACTCGATTTAGTTCTTGCCAATCAGGAATTGTTGTTTATGCTTATAAAAAAATTAGCCGACTGTTTTCAATTGGAATATGTAAACGGCAGGTATATCTCCAAACGAAAAAATCCCAAATGAGAGAGTGTATAAAAAGACCTTTAGAGAGGTCTTTTTAAAATAATATTTGGAAATATTAATTTTTTTTTGTAATTAAAAGTTAGTGTACTATCATTATATTGTAATATGAAATTGACATTTACATATATGTATATGTGCTATGAAGTAATATAGATAGAAAAAGAAAATAAATACTATTGGAAAATCGCCTTTTTTCTGCTGTATGAATACGAAAATATTATAATAATATAAATTATAAAGTTTCATAATTCAGTCGAGGTTTATAATGAAAAAACTACTTTTTTTCTTCGTTTTATTATTTTCAATAATTCAAATCCAGGCACAGCCGGTGCCACAAGATAGCACCGATTTAGTTTGGTCAAAAATAACTGACCAAACTCTTGGATTTTATATGGTCAAATTCTCAAACACAGATTCATTAATAGTAGGTCATGGCTACGACTATGATTTATTCTTTGATGCCATGACAGGACAAGAGTTAAGAAGAATACCAATTGATAATGAGGTATTTTTTATCAAGAACGATAGCAATTTTATTGTATTGAATCAATCAAGAACAAGATTTGATATTTATGATGCATTGAGCTACACAATTATTGATTCGCTTGAAAATGACGGTACTATTATTAACGAATATCCAATAATTGATTTGTCAAAAGACGGAAAATATTTGGTAGCACCTATACCAAGAGGATTTAGAATATGGGATGTTACTTCCAAAAGGATAGTCAAAACAAAAATATTTCAAGATGAACCTAATTTAATAAGTGTGGGAGTGGATAATCCAAGATTTACTTGTGATAACAATAAAATAATTACACAATTCAGTAAAAAATATTTCAATCCTAATAATCCGAATCAACCTATTACAGTAGGTAATTTTACTGTTTTTGATTTTAACACACTTGATAGTATTGACAGCTACGGAAATCACAGAGGTTTTGTTATCTCCAAGACATGTAAATATATTACTTACGGGACAGGTGACTCAGACTATGGTGTCGAGGTTTATGATTTTAATACCAAACAGTTACTATGGAAAATACCAATAAATGGTCCCAGCCTGACAGGTATTGAATTTTCACCCGATGATAAGTATTTGGTTACATCTCCTACAATTCAAATATGGGATATGGAAACCGGTAAACAAACATATAGTTATCAAAGTGGAAGTTCAAATAATATTGATGTTAGCCATGATGGTAAATATATTATTAATACAATAGGAAATTATTTGTTTTTATGGAAAGCAAGATTTGGTATAAATACAGTACCAGTAGATAGTGAAATTACTCCTCAGATAATATATCCCAATCCAACAACAGGAATTGCCACAATCAAATATCAACAACCTTTTTCAGAAATTACGAATATTTTTATTTCGGAATTAAATGGACTATTAATTAAAACAATTTTAAATAATAATCTCGAAGAAGGAATTAAAAATATTGATTTCAATACTTTTGATATGTCAAGTGGTACTTATTTCATAAAAGTGGAAAATGCTCATCTCTCCTTGGTTTTTAAATTAATTGTTAATAAGTGAGGAGGGATGAAAAATGAAAAAATTATTAATTTGCTTAGTTGCAATAGTGAGCATTATATCTGCTTATTCGCAGGATATTATTGACCCTCCGAAGTTACCTACTGATTTTAACGACTCAACAATTTATGACAAAAATTTTACTAACACTAATTTTATACGAGGTTGGAGTTTCGGAACTCCTGGCAGAAAATTGGATGAAGCTATGTATATGAATTATTATCTTATGGGAATTTTCCCGCAATGGGACAACACATATCAATATACTGATTCCTCATTTTATATAAAAAATCATCGCAGGACGGTAGTGATTGACAGTGTAGTAGGGGGAAGAAATGGCACTTGTATCCTGAATGCACACAGTATTTATTTAGAACCAACAATAATTGTTGATTCTACAAATAATTTTAAGCCCAGGCAGGGAGATAGTACAGGCGCAGTATTCGGTTGGTATTATAGAAATTTTGATGTCGGTGATACAACTAATGATTTCAATAGATTTTTACTCTATGACAGTAATCTGACCAATGGACCCGAAATTGTACTCGACAGTATTTGGAACGGTAGTATTATCAGATGGCTTGATTATGATGGTGATGACCACGGATACTCTAATGTTGGTAGAACAAATGATTCACTCCAATATTTAAATACTCAAAGAGATAAAGATAATTACCATATCTTTAACGGTAAGCAATGGTATCTTACAATAAACCTAAGAGCATTAGATAGCGCTGATGTTGAAAATCATTTAACTGATACAATTCTAATAATTAAGATTCCTTACAAATTATCACATTATGGTTCAAGTATTATAGATTCCGGTTTTGTAAAATTTGATTCAATACCTTTTCAAAGTTTTACTCAAGACAGTGAAATACATAGTTCAATCAATAATCAATTCAGAGGTGTGTATAGGAAATTAGATTCATCAACAATTAGAAAACCAACTGAATTCATTATAACTGGTGAAATGTTGAAAAATCTAAATCTTTTATCACAGAATAAAAGTAAAACTCTTTCAGCTTTTGCAATTTTTGATGGTGATACTTTACCTGATGGCAGTTATGTATATAATCCCTTATTCAAAAACGAGTGGTGGGAAAACCGTTATGATATAAAGGATTACATATCAAGTATAGATGTCGAAGTAACTTACTGTGGAAATTTAGATGTCGGAATTGATTATATCAGGTTTGAAACTCCAAGAACCCGGAAAGTATTTTGGGGTGTATATGATTCCACTATACAAGCGAAGCTAATTCAAATTGATACCATATTACGTGACAATAATAACAGTATAAGGATTCACCGCTTCTACGCAGACGATGAATTAGCTCCTATACAATGGGTAGCAAACAGATATTATAATATGTTGGTTGATACACTTGTAACAGTAGAAACTTATCCTTTTCTTGGTAATGAGTTTCAAAATCCTCCAAGCCACTATCTTCACGCAACTGGATTTAAGCAGTATTGGAGCGGCTCAAATGTAAACTTTGGTACTCATAATAGTAATCCATTTGTTAGAAAAACCAGGAAAGATGGTGGTGTTGTACATCCATATACTTTTCACTATGAGTTTGGATATGCAGGTAGTAATAATCTATCATTCACAGATACTTTAGATTCGGAATATGAAACATATATTGATTCTACTGTACCCATACCTTTTCCTGACGATGTCTATTCTCCTAATAAATATGCAAGACCGGGCATACAATTTAATTTAGAATATTGGATATATAATAATTATTATATGAATCCAAAATTGATTTTTAATGTTAAACCATGGTATGCATTTCTATGGGTTCAATCTGAAATTTGGTACAAAGATACCACTATTAATTCATTCTGTTTGGCGTATAGGGGTAACAGGCCCAAAACAGGTGAGGAATTAAGATTGATGATTAATGAACCAATAATTTTAGGTACAAAAGGTCTTTTCTATTGGTTTAAAACGAGGAATGATTCTCTTCCAAACTCATTATTTTCCGGATTACAAAATAGTATGGATTCTAATTTTCAAAGAAGTTTACCAACAGGTGACACTTTGGTTTATAGTGATATTATCAGTGGAGATTACATTGATTTAAGTGATAGCACTTTTTATAATTGGAAAAATCATTTTATTTCTTCTGTCTATGATTGGCAGACAATGAGAGTAGATTCCAACCATATATATATCGGATTAAAAAGTGCAAGGGCTGAGATAATGAAAAAAAATATGTGGATTCAAGAAGTTGAAGACACTCTTTTGAATCTTAAACTTGTGGCTTGGTATGGAAAAGGTTTTAAAATATTATACCTTGATAGTACAGAAATTCAAACTGATACTATAATAAAGGAATTTATTCAGCTTGATACTACAAAATTGAAAACACGAAAAATCGGGAATAGCACTTATGAAGCTTGGGATTCATCTTTTTTTGACATTACTGTGCTAAAAGATAATAATAACAGTATGAATGATATATTTTATGTTGGTGTATTAAACCGTAGGACAGACCCCTTAATATTTAAAGATTCAGAATTGCAATTTATAACTACGGCTGAATTTGAAGATAAATGTGGAATATCACCGGATACAAGTAAGTATTCAAGCGATTCTTTAACTTGGCGTACATATTGGTGGAAGCGTTTAGGATGTAGAGAACTATTTTTACCATTTGATTTCTTAAATTCAGAAGATAATAACGAATATGCCCTTCTTCATGTTACTGAACTTGGTGGCGGTAATGCGGAATTAAATGCTCAAAAATGGAGAAATGAAAAGTATTATCACAATATTGATACTATAATTGGACAAAATCGTTCAGCAATAATCAAACTATTGCCTGGTGAGGGTAAAATATTAAAAGTAGAAGTTATGCATCCCGCTAAAAATATAAAGGGTAATTTGGAATTTTCTAATCAGAGCAAGATGGTAGTTCATCCCGAACTTGATTCAAATGGTAATGTAATTGATTCACTTGTACGGTATCATTTAGTCTATCATCGTCCTATTTGTCAGGAAGATACATGTTGTGATACAACCGGTGTTTTCTATCGAAGGAGCAAGCCAATTTATAAGGATTCACCTTATGAAAATATAGTTTGGAACAATGAAGTGTTCCTTTCAGCACATGTATATCGAGACTGTACCGGTGGGGATATTCTCGATTCATTGCCTTGTGATTACCCTTCAATTGTTGTTAGAAAAGATGGAACAAACTTGAAAGCCTATGTAGTTTATAGCTGCTACGATTTATACAGTCATTCACCATTAGGAAATGTTGCCGAAACAGTGATTGATCTTGATAATTTACATGATGAGGATGGGGGAATTATCACATCTTTATATGGTAGATTCATAGGAGAGTTTAATGGCTTAGACAGGAAAGAATGGGGTACTCCAGTTATTAATGCTTCTGCGAACGGGAATTATTATGCTTGGTCAGATTCTCTTGGGGGTATAATTGCTGGATTTAAATCAACAAGTTCCAATTGTATTCAGTATGATACCGTTATTAAATGGAATTCATCTTCAGCGAGTGCTAAACATCCATCTCTAAATGTCTATTCAAGTATTGATAACCAAGAGGATAATTGTGCCCTTGTTTGGCAGGAAAAGCAAGGAATATCTGTACAAAATAAATTTGGAATTTATTATACAAGGTTGAAAAAAGATAATAATTTATTAAAATATTATTTATCAAAAAAGTTTAATTTCCCTTATACTGATAATGTCCGATTAAATAATGACACATCAATTGCTTATGTAAGTTTTGGTACTCAGATGATAGATAATATTTTTCCGGTTGTTGGAAGAAATTTAAATGGCTATAATTTTAATCAAAGTAATTGGTTGGGAAAAGCAGGAGAATGGAATTTTGAACCGAACAGGTATGATGTTGTTCTTTGGGAATCAGCATTTACCAATAGATGTATCGCTGGTGGTACAATTGCATTGCTCGATTCTGCCAACAAGCCATTAAGCTGGCAACCATGTTTTGTTAAAAGAATATATTCCTTAAATACCGAGTTACATCAACCAATAATTTCCCAAGGTGAATCAATTTTATCAAACGCAAGTTTTGATTCTGATTTAGGAAGTTTTGCCCTGAATTTTCTTTATGGATATATTCAAAGTCCACCTTCGGCATTAATAAGTCAATTATCAATCCAGGAATACACCATTTTACCCATATATAATGATAAATTAGATATGGGAAGTATTGGTTTAAAAAGAATTGGAAATGGGTATCAACCCCATTTGGCTTTATATCCGGGATTTAATTTTGGCTCAAGATTATGGAGAAATCGTCAGATATTTCATAATAGCGGTTGCTTTAATGCTTCATATCTTATGACTTCTGCAAAATATTTTTATAGAGCAACTGATAATGATATTGAATCCGAACCGATGATAGGTTTCAACAGCGATGCATCCAAATATGTTATAAATTTACCAAAAGTTGATGGTAATAATTTAGGAATATATTTACCATATACTGAAATCATTGATACAGTATATGGAAATAGATTTATTCAAGAAAATAAGGATACTTTATATTCTGATTGGTTTACTGTTTTATCGAGTATCGAACTTGAATTCAAATGTTTCGGAGCTGATACATCTAAATATAAAATGTACATACAAAAAGAAGGATCATCAACTTTCACAAACATTCCGATTCCATCAGAAACATCAGATAGCACTGGTATTCTAATGAATTATACATTAATAAATGGTGGAGGATATAATTATCGTTTAGTTTTTGTAAATAGAGATTCGTCTTCCGGTTACACCGAAGAAATAATTATTGACAATCTTCCTGTACAAGATACTATATTCGGTAAGAGAGCTTCTTCCATTGAAAACATTATTGATTTAAGTTCATTGGCAAAATTAGGATTTGAAAATTCAAAAATTGAATTGAAAATATTTCCAAATCCAGTAAAAAATACTGTTTATATTTCAGCTTACTTGCCGGAAATTAGTCATCTTAATCAAAAAGTGATTATCATTATATATTCGACACTTGGAAATGAACTTTATAAGCAAGAAATCATTTCTGGTGAGACTATAGCAGTTCCAATAAATAATTATCCAGGTGGAGCATATTTCATCAAGGCTGAATATAAAAACGAGAATTACTGGCTTAGTAATCCAGTTATTCCGTCATTAGAGCCGTTTATCATAGAAAAATAGCAGAAAGAAACTACAACAAACACTCATAACACCCTCCCAGAGCCAATTTTGGGCTTCTGGGAGGGTTTATAAAATAGCATTTGCTACTCTTAGTTATCTGTCCTATACTGTTAATAAATTAACAGTTCTTTCAATATTTAGGAGTTCAAAATGGCTAACAACAGAATTGTCGGTGTCTTGTGGGAAAAACACAAAGACGGAAACGCATATTATTCGGGAGTACTTAGAGATTTACATGGTGATGTTAATATCGCTGTGTTTCCCAATAATAAAAAGCAAAATGAAAAACAGCCCGATTTCAACATTGTCATCAGTTTCGGTAATAAGAAAAATGGCAAACCTCAGACAGAGGAAACGACAGCTAAGAAAAGCAGTAAAAAAAAAGATGATGATGATTTGCCTTTTTAAAAAACAAACCTCGTGTAAAACGGGGTTTTTTATTTCATATTATGCTTTTAAATTTGTATTATTAATTTTCTTATTTTGATTATGAATTGGATTGATAAGTTAAAAGCAAAACCTAGTATTGGGGTGGTTATAATAATTACTACAATTATAAATGTGGTATCTGTAACATTGACTAATTTAGAAACCATTTCGAGTTGGGCAAAAATTGGTTATCATTGTATTTTCCCTCCTAAATTTTCAATTAATAATAATTTTCACATATTAATTTTACCTTTTGAAAAAATATCAGTGTCTGAGATAGGAAAAACAAATATTGAAAAAGTTTTACAAAAAAGATTTATTGAATTGAGCGAGATAAATTATCCCATAGAAGTTATATATGATGATTATGAAGATGTACCACAAACATCCATTGATGCTAAGAAAATAGGAGAAAAAAGAAATGCTGATATAGTAATCTACGGAGAATATTATATTAACACCAATAATCTTTCAAATGATGTTCGTATAAAATGGGTTTTAACTCACAATTTTCATACATATCTAGGTTTTGAGGGTGACTCAAAGGTTCAACCCATTAAAAGATTGTCGGAGTTTTCGGAGGGATTTTTATTAAAAGATATAGATTATATAATTTGGTGGAACTTGTCTATTAGTTTATTTGAAGTTAAACAATATAAAATTTCACTTAAAGTTCTATTTTTTATTTTAAATAATTATAAAGAATATGCCACACATGAAGCAAGTCTTCATCACGTTATTGCACAATGTTATGATTACTTGGGAGATTATGAAAATGCAAAAAAATATTATTTTAAAACTATTGGAATTGATTCAAATTATAAACCTGCTTATAATAATTTGGCGATAAAATTAGCTTGGAATTTTTATGAATTTGATTCAGCGAAGTATTATTTCAATAAAGTATTAGAAAAAGAAAAAAATAATTCAATACTTTTTGCAAATTATGCCTGGTTATTACAAGAACATTATTGTGACTATAAAAATGCTATTGTTTACTATCAAAAGGCAATTAAAATTGATAAACGAGATACGAAATCATTATATAATTTAGCATACATTAATGATTTAATAATTAAAAATTATAAGAAAGCTAAATATTACTATGAACAAGCTTTAAAAATTGAACCTGAAAATTCCTTTTTGTTAGAACAATACGGGATTTTTCTTGGAAAAAAATTATCCGATTTTGAGAATGCTATTAAATATCATAATCAAGCTATTAAATATGAACCAAATTATGGATCACCATACAATAGTCTTGCAAACATTTATCTATTAAATGGAGATATTATCTGGGCAATTTTTTATTTTAAGCAGGCCATCAAACATGACTCAACTTTTCCTGAACCATATACGGTTTACGGCGTAATTTTATATAATTATTTAAATGATACATTATTAGGAAAAAAATATTTATTAAAATCTGTTGAATTATTTGATAAAAACGATTCAATTAATCCAAATAGAATAATGGGCTATTATAATTTAGCTATGTATTATGAAATGTGTGAAAATAATTTTTATAAAACAGAAGAATTATTATTAAGAGCATTAGAAATAAATAAAAGATTATCTTTTTTCATTAACATGTATACCCCCATCCTTACTAGTTTAATTGAATTATACTATTTCAGATTGAATAATTATGATAAAGCACAAAAATATTATAGTGAATTGAAATATCTTGATATAGATTACAAGAATATGAGTTTTGATGAATTTATATCTAAATTACAAAAATTAAAAAAAGAATCTCCAAATAATGGATTTTTCTTTAATGTTCAATAATGAAATTTTCTTAATTTGTGCAAACATACAAAAAGAGGATAAATTGAATTATCTTCTTTTTTTTGTAGAGTATTATTACAAATACAATATGCTAAAGTTGAAAGTCTTGGATTCTGGTAGACAGAGATAAATGCAGTTGCCGACAACAAAAACATTTTCAACTTGAAACCTAAGGGCAAAGTTAAAAAAGATTGCATATAAGAGAAGAAAGAAAATAAAATGAACGAACTTCAATGTTGGAAACTGTCTGTAATTATGCTATGATTAATTTATAATCGGCAATAATAAATTGATTAAAAATGTCAATTTTTTTACTTTATTCCAAAAACAATATAATTCAATTAACATATATTTCTATTTCCCTATTTAATTAAGTCCAATACAATTAATTTTAATAAGGGATGATATTTTTTTTGTTCTTTATGTATCCGCTTGATGAATCGTTCAATCATTATATCCGAGAGCTGGAAAATCTTGGTCAAGCTGTAGGCAAGATACGAAATTATCAACGTTGTTTCTATTGTTTTAAGAGATTAATGGCTAAAAAAGATTTAGAGAATTTCAATTGTGAGAAAATCATTGAATTCGCAGAAAAGTTAAGAAAAATAAAACATTGGGATATAAAAAGCAATAAAATATTTACAGTCAAACCTTCAGTTATTTTAAACTCCATAAATTATTTATGGAGTTTTTTTATTTGGAAGAATAAGCAAGGAAGAGGTCTAACACATCGAATTGATAATCATTCAATTAAATTTGTTATGGAAAAATTATTGTTTTATTCAGTTTACCGAATTAAGTATAATTTACTATTAGGATATAATCTTGATGAACACCATTATTTAAACTCTCAAAACAACAGTTTAAATATTGAATTATTAATAAGGCAGTTGAATAGAAGGTTTGATTATTATTGCCATTTAAGCCATCCGATATTTTTCAAAGGACTCGCCGACTATGTTAAATGTATTTCAGAAAAAAAGTTTTTATTGTCACTTATTATAGATAAAATTATTTCTTTGGAACCTAAAGATTTCATTTCAAATAATATTCTCTCTAATGAAATTGAATCCTTGGCTGAAGGCTATCATCACAGCGACTGGGGATCGTGGTTTAATTTAGAAATTGTTTATTTAATCATCTACAAAATGAAGGAAATGTTACAAAAATTTTCCGAGATACCGGAGGCAATGAATTTTCTGAATAACTGTTATTGGGAAATGAGTGCTATTATGAATAATAACAGTCCAAATAAGCCAATGTATTTTTCAAGATCCTGTTATCATTATGACCTTATAAGAATACATAATTTGCTTACAGAATTATTGGAATGCAAATTTGACTCTCAGGAAATACCAATTAATCAATCAGACAGGATTATATATAAATACCACGAATATGGCATACCAAGCGGAGAACTTTTCATCCAAGGATTTAATGCTATTTCTTTTACCAAGAACCGGTCTAAAGTCATACAATTTTATTATCTAAACAAAGGAAATGATTCGTATTATTCCTACCAAGATTTTAATGAGTTTTCAGGCTTAAGTAAAAAGAAATTTAGCTCTAATGAGTTCCGATTACTAATTGATAGTATTAATCATCGTGTAAAAATGAGTACAACTGGAGTGATTAAGCAACTTTTAATCAAATATCAAGGATCAACAAAAATTAATGAAACAAATCGCTATCGGTTTATCAAATAATTTAATTTGGTTTACTCGTATTTTATCTCGTAGCTAATTACTACCCAACAAACAGCTAATCTAAGCTGTTTTTTTAAATAATAATACGAGTAAAACTCGGGTAAAATACGACTTTTCAAGATTTTTTCGCTATGTAAAAATATCAAAATAATTTTTACTTATGAAAAAAAATAAATCTCATAACGCCCGTAGTCCAGATTTTGTCAACCGAAACTTAATCGGTTTCTTCTATTTGCTTCTGCAAATAGACCGCAAACTTAATCCGCAACTATATATTAAAAAACCTAAGAAAAAATAATATGGAATATCAAAATCTCTATTATACAGACAACCACGAACATGCTGCTTTTTTACTTGCCAGCAACCAAATCATTGAATCATTTTATTGGTCTAAAGGTTCAGCGGTTTTTGTCTTTGAAAACGAAGTCGAATGTGAGCGAATTATTAAAGGGATTTTAAAAGGTAATATCAAATTAACTCCGCAATCGTTGCTTGAGGCATTAAAAACCGTTAATGGAATAATCAACTTTAATTTCTTTAATTAGCATGAAAAGCGTCAATGAAGTCATTACCAAAAAGTTCGACAAATCGGGCAAATTGCGAGGTAAACTAAGTGGGTTTACCATGATTGCCAATTGGTTTATAGAACAACCCGGATTCTCCATTTATGAGAAGATGGTAGTGATTGTTATTAAGAAACATTTGATGTACAAAATCAAAGCCTGGCCCAGTTTAAAGAAAATCTCATCACAGGCTGGATGCTCTATCTCGAGTGTCAAAAAAGCTATCCGGAAATTAGAACAAAAACAAATCTTGGTTAGAGAGCGGCCAATCGGACGAAAAAGCAATGTTTACCAAATCAAGCTTGAGAGGTTTTAGGCGACTAGGTGTGGGTCGCCTAAAACCTCTTACATGGGTATCCGACAACTCTGAGTATAGTCGCCAGGAAGCCGAGAATAATATAAAGAGAATAATATAAAAGAAAAATAATAAAAGAATAAGATAGAAAGTTGTTCTTTGTATTTAATAATTTAAGCAATAATTGCCTAACAAAACATCAGCGAAAGGAATCACACTTTACAAAAATTTTATTTAAGCCATTATATGTGTATTAATAGCTGAAGCATTAAATAAAGTAGAGCATAATTTTATGAGATGGAGTACATGGTTTAAGAAATTTATTGGATAGGTTTGTAAAAATAAATAGTACAATAATTGTCTTGTTTTTGTTTAAAATAAAATTTAATTTGTGGTTTGAAGTAGTTTGACCACAAAATTATTTAATGTTATATTTTTTACATGGAGCATCAACATAATAATATTCCCCCTTCACCCAAAGATTTTATGAAGAAAAGGAGACCATACCGGTTTTCTGATTCTAAAATAATTACTGTATCAAGACTAAACCGCATTCGCCTTGATTATATTTTGGATACCTTAGGTGAAAGAAAACAGGAACAAGACTTTGAAGAATTTTCAAGAAAGCTTTGTCAGTATGAGATTTGTCCCAATCTCCGGCCCCAGACTGGCTCTACTGGCGGCGGAGATAGCAAAGTGGATTCATCGACAATACCAGTTTCCTCTCAAATAAGAATTTCATTTTTTCAAGGACAAGATAACCAGAATACAGAATTATTGGCTTTCGCATTTAGTACTCAAAAAGATTGGTCTGGCAAAATCAGAATTGATGTTGAAAAAATTTACAAAACCGGTAAAGCCTATGCAAAGGTTTACTGTGTTTCAAGTAGATTTGCTAAAGATAATACACGGTCAAATTTGGAAACTGAGCTATCAAAAAAATACGGCTTTCAAGTAATAATCCTAGATAAAAACTGGATTCTAGATAAAGTATTTGGTAATAAACGAGAAAAACTCGCAATTGAAGAGCTAAAACTTGGAGAGGGGCTTGAAGAGAAAAAGGAGATTGGTCATCTAGATTATCAACGAAAAAAACAATTTGAAAAGATAAACACATCAATTGAAGAGGATGTTAACAAAAATTACATCACTATAAAAACAGCGGAAGATTGTTTAAACGCAGCTATAATTGCTGCCGAACTTGAGGAACCGAGACAAGAAGTCGAAGGTTTGTTTGAGCGAGCGATTAGGTTTTCGAAAAAATACGGTACAACTGATCAATACTTTACAGCTCTTTACAAAAGGGCCTGGATTACATATTTTTGGTTTGAAGATTTTGAGAGATTTTTGAAGCTTTATGACGAAGTCGAAGTACTAGCCCTTAATTCGAGTAACATTTTTTCTGTTGAACGCTTAAATAATCTTTTGAACCTTATTTCAACTCTTGCTTCAACATCAGATATGATTACTAGAGAGTTTTTAGAAGAAAAAATATATAATCTTCGTCGTAAACTTAACGAGTTTAAGGATAATGAAGCAAACTTAAGCGCTTCGGTGCATGCTGAAACAATGCTGTGCTTTGAAAATCTTTTAATTTATCAAAATGACCCAGTTGAAGTAGCAAGTACATTTCTAAAGCTTAAAAATTTAATTAATAAAGCTAAAAATCTTATTGGCTTTCCATTTGAGAGTACTTTTCAAGTTTTAAACGAGATAGGGAATAAGTTCTGTGGGGAAAACACCTACGAGGAACTACTAGAATATTTAGTTGAGGTAGTTACTACTAGAGAAGGAGAAATATCTGCTGGGGATCTACTTTTAAATCGTGGAATGCAACTCCTAAAAACTGGGAGAATATATAAATCTATAGCTTGTTTAGGCAGAGCCTTGAGGCTCTTTTGTAAAAAAGAAAGCAATGATCGCTTGGTTAATGCACTTTATTTTCTCTCAAAAGCTTATGAAGATGCGGGACTTCTTTGGTCAGCTCGTGGTTCCTTACTTTGGGCTACATCTGTTGCAACTAGTGATTTCTGGATATATAGCAATATAAATACAATGCAACTTGCCTGTTGCATAAGATTAAAATTTATTGAGCTCCAATTGGGTCGGATAGGCTACGCATTAGAATGGCACCAACTACATCTTTCCTTCGCTTTACAACTTGCAAATACTGATAATGAGAGAGCAAAACTCTTGGACGAGAGCCTCTATTTCGGTTCAGTTATGGGGTTACTTCTTGTTAAAACTCCTGACAAGGAGTTGAAGATATTAGAGAAATTACCAGATACTTTGATGACGATGGATTTGGATTTTTCAGCATATGGTTTAATTTACCGTCTTGGAGGTATGGATTTACTACCTATGCCATTCTTAGATAAAATTAAACCAGAAGAAATCGAAGATTTCTTTAATTCTTGGCTCAAACAACCCGCTCAAGAATCTTTACCAGATACTCCTGCATATTATATTGATGATACGATTGAATTAAAATCAAGAATTTTGGGATGCGAATACATAGTAAGTTCGCCAAATAGTAGCCCTGAAATAGAAATTGGTGAATATGTGTTTTCAGCTCTTGAGAGCTTCTTGTCTACTACAATTGAAATGAGTGCTGTTTCTAGAGATAGTTCTGCGATTATTACAATTTTGAGAGATGATACGCTAAAGGAAGAAATAAATTATGAGACTATGATAGCCGGAAAATTTGGTATAATTGTAAAATGTAGCGCCTTTAATCCACACTCACTTTCAAAAGTTCAACAGGAAAAAATTTCTTCTAGTATATCAGACTTAGTTTTAGATCTAATTGCAAATACGATTCTTTTTAAAGATCCAGCAATTGACTTGCTCAAGCTATTTAAGGATGAAGAGGTAAGCTCAAGGGCCTTTAATTTTTCAACACCAATGGTTACCTTAGGTAATGTTCTTGGTTATAATCCCAAAAGATCAATTCTTGATTGGATTAATCCAGAAGCAACATCTTATACATATATACCTGAAAAGAGTGGGAAACTGACCGGAACTAAAAATTTTATAAAGGGCGATAATGTAAAAGCGCAAGATGCACCCTTGCGACACAGCGAAATTAAAAATGTTTCCGTTATAAGACAGCATCTTTGGGATAAAGCTGGTTGGACAGGTGTTTTGTATATTACTTCTGTTGCTCATCCTCCTGTATTAGCTTTTTTATTTAAGAATGAGGAAAATGCTAAAGCAATATTTAAAGACTGGAAAGAAACTTTAGGCAATAAAGATATAAAGGAGACTATACGAATTTCTATAATTAGAGGTGTTTCAGAAGATAATCCTACTTGGTATAGAGTAGTTATCACAACCAATCTTCACCAGACCGAAAACTCATTTAGCTGTAATTTTGTTGTAGTTTCTAGGATACACACTCTTACTCCAGACAATACAACAAACCTCGATAGATTTTCTGAAAGTTTCAAGAAATTTGGTATCTATCTACTTGCCCCTGCAATCATTGATGACAACAAACAACCTCCAAGAGTACTTTTTGAAATTGGAATAGAAAAGCAAACATTTAATGATAGACAAGCTTGGGAAATAGGTCTTAACGATTTGGATTGTGCTGGTATAACCAATGAAACTACTCCTATAATCCCTAAAGACATTAAAAACGCACCAGTATTAGAACTTCTTAAACGAATGGACAATTTATAAGATTATATTTGTATAATAGCTCAAATTGTGAATTTATATTCAAAAAAAAATTTTGAAGCAGCCCATTTACTCCATATATATTAAATTATTTTATAAGTGGTTTTAAAATAGATTGACAAATGATATTTATCAAATTAAAATATATTTGTTTCTGAATTAAGTATTTTTAATTGATTTGCTATATTTTTCCAGTCTAAAGTTCTAAACGTGTTTGTTATTGGGAGCATTTCAGAACACCCACCTGCTAAGAGTATAGTATCAAAGGGAGATTTTAGCTTATATTGAAGTTTTTTTCCTTTCAATTCACAGTTCTGAAGTAAGAAATTTAAAAGCTCTCTTTTTTTTGACACTTCCGAACCATCAAATATTTCTCTGGCTTTTTTTGCTAAATTAAGCATCATATTGGCTGTAAGATAATAATTGGTATCTGCATCCTCGTGATTCTCAATCTGTTCTAAAATATCATTCTGGTTCTCTGAATAAAGTTTTATTTTCCGAAGGTACAATTCTTCGTTGATTTTTTTATTGCTATAAAGGTCAGTAAGGGAATCTATCCTTTTGTCAATATTTTCATATTCTTTTCTTAAATTTTGAATAGTGCTTTTATAATAATTGTCTTCAACTTCATCAATATATTTCATATTATCTACCAACTCTTGAATATTGTCATCAGATAGCTTAAGCCCTTCCATAAGGCCATAGATTGGCTCTAAAAGCTCTTTCTCGGGGACATAGACCCTTTTCAGGTGTTTCTTACGGGAATTGGTACAACTATAGTATATATGCCCTTTTTGAGTCTCTGGAGTGATCGTACATCCACACTCAGCACATTTTATGAGTCCCCGGAAGATATATGGCTTAGCTACGTGTTGAAAAGGTTTTCTCTGCCAGCTCGATTGTACTTCTTTTACTTCATTAAATAACTCTTTAGATATTAATGGTTCATAATTATGCGGGAATAATTCATTTTTGATTTTCATCATTCCGTAGTAAAATGGATTATTAATTATTCCATAAATGTTGCCAGTAGCCAATGGTTTGGGAATTTTGGTATTACTTTTTAATCCGGATTCTTTCATTATTACTTGGATTTTTCTTAGAGAGTAGTTACCAGTTGCATACAATTCAAATATTTTTCTTATAAATTGGCCTCTTTCCGGATCAATTACTATATCTCTCTTACCATTTTGATTCCTGGAATAAATATAGCCTAATGGTGCCTTACCAATCCATTCACCCTGCCTGATTTTATTTTCATAGGCCCGTTTGACATTATCACTAATTGAATCAGAGTAATATTTAGCTAAACTGACACCAATAGTAAAACGAAACAGGTCGGTAGCCGGCGAGTCTTTATGGAGTATAATGTTGTCAGAAGGAAAGTGCAGTTCTATTTTGCCATTTCTCCTTAGTTCCTCTAATATAACTAAATCAGTAGTGAAATTCCTGATCAGCCTGTCTATTTTATCGCAACAAAGGGCTGTTATTTCTTTAGAATTTTTTAATGAATCAACTATCTTTTTAAATTCCAGCCTATCGCTTTTCCATGCTGATTCATCAAAGTTGTATTGTTTAATGATTGTTAAATTATGTTCATTACAATATTTTGTCAGCCTTGTTAATTGACTCGGCAATGAATTACCTGCTTCTTTTTGTTCTTCGGTAGAAACACGGGCTAATAAAAAGGCATTCATAGAATTTGATAAAATTAGATTTTGCCTTAATTGTAGCACATTTTTAAGCAAAAATCAATATTATATTACTAAACTCAGTTTTGTTTTTACTATAATCTGTGGTTGAAAACATGTAAATTAACAATGCACTTTACGCATAAACCGTTGATAAGATATTTATTGATTTTGTGGGGAAAAATCAGGAAATTATTAACCAGGTAAAAGGAGAAGTACAAAAGGTAGAAGTTTTTGTAGCAGTATTGAGTGCTAGTCAACCAAAATATGTCGTGGCAGCGGAAGCACATAAGAAAGAGGATTTTCTGTCGGCAATCTAATTGAATTTAAGTTATGCAGTATGGTTCAAAATCGGGATCACCTCATCCATCCATATAAATACGAGAATAGCATAAATTCAAACCTTTCTTCTTTTAGCTTTCTTTGAAGTTGATGTGACACAACAATAAGCTTTTAGGCTATTAGAAAGGGAAGGGAAAGCCTTTTGATTGATAAGAAAAAGAGCTTAGAATTTAATTCAATTTTTTTTCTTGAACTTGAATTTTATCTCTGAACCTCCATTTATACTCCCTGAAACTAAAGATAAATTGATTTTCCCGTCAATATACATTGTAGCTTTTATTTCAATTTCATCAAGGAAATAATTTATATGCTGATTTATAACAATTTCAGATAAATACTTATTTAATCCATTTGCAAAGTTTTTTATCTCTTCGCCTATTTCATCAATTTTTCTTGTAGCTAATTTATAATTATCAACTCCTTTTGATTGCAATACTCCACCAACAGATATTGAATCAGGATGTGGTGTGATATCAATTAGATATACTTCATAATTATTGGATTCATTATTCTTCATTTTTCCCCTTTAAATAGAATCATAAAATTGGATTTGAGATGCATCAAGTTGCCAATTATATCTTAATTTATATTTAAAACCACACTTGTGTTTAGATATATTATCTTTTGGAAGTGGTTCAAATCCACATAAAGCCATTACGGAACGTTCAGGACACATTAGTTTATTTTCAAAAATAAGTTGATAACCAGTGGAAGCAACTTCAGTCCATTTTATTAATTGCCAAGCTTCTTCAATTAACTCCCATGGTGGATGATTGTAAATAAACATTGTTGCTTCAGAACGCTTGCGATAAGGTTCAGGATATGGGAAATTATCAGGACTTAATAAACCTGTAAAGGTATGACGAGATTGAATTACTGGAAAAGAAAAATAAGGGAATAAAAAATCTCCAAGAGCAGCCATCTTCGTATTTAATCCTTTTATCATTGTTGTAAAATATGAAGATGGGATAAATTTTAATTCTCTATTCCAGGATTGAATATAATTATATAAATTACTTTCTACTTCCTGATAATAACCAAGATATGATTTAGAATTGAGATTTCTACTTAATAACAATAACTCTTTTTCTATTTCATAAATACCCGCCATTAAATCATTTGTATTTTTTCCAAAATTATTAAATTTTTCTGCTGCAATATTACAAAGAATATTATAGTTATTGATAATAGCATTTGGTTGTTTCAATTCCTTATAAGTGCCATAAAATGCTAAATCTACTAATATTGGAATTAAATAGAAATAACCCCTTACACAAGAATCAGACCATAATTGTGCGACATTTCTATTATGAATTTGTATAGGAATATTATTACTTTTCATATAATCAAAAATCTTATCAAGATTTTTATTATCATCATCACCCACAAAGTGACAATTTAAATAAGAAAGTTGATTATATAATGCACATAACTCGGATAAATCCTCAGGATAAATATTTTCATTATCATGATTAATCGTTAAATCTTCAATTGAAGTAAAAACAAGATGATTTTCTTTAAATTCATCAAACCATTTCTGTAAAATATCCTTTCTTGGTTTATCATTTATAAATCTTATTAAAGGTATTTTAATTTTTTCTCCAGTTCTTCCAATTGAATTTACTATTGCTTGTTGAAGATTTGATAAATTAATAATTAAATTGATACAATAATAAACTCCATATGGAGTAGCTGAAAAATGACTTAGATGTGTAAATTCATGAACAAAAGTTGATTGTATTATAGCTTCTTCAATTGTACTTGGAAATATATTAAAGGAATTTAAATCATATCTTCCACGTATTCTAGCAATAAAACTATAAGGAAATATTATCCCATAAGTCCTAAAATCACCAGGATATCCAAAATATCTTGGATTATTAACCAATTCACCTTTGTTATGTGAATCAGCAAAAATTTTAATAGCTTTTTTATTATCTAATGGATGAATTTTATTTATATCATCCAAGAACCTAGCTTTTTGTTTTCTCATTTAATTAATTTCATTTTATTAATAATGATTATACTACACTACCAAATTCCCTTTTTTGTATTTTAAAATTGATGGAGCTTGCGTTACTCCTCCACCATTCACTTCCGGAATATTCCTCAGATCGCTTGTTTCACTGCTTTTCTAGCATTTACTGTTAGAAAATTTGCGAACCAGACGATTAAGTCAGTGTCTTTGTTCTGATAATAAGTATTTAACATTTTACTTTCCTAAAATTTAACAATTCGTTTTCAAATTTACTTTCTATCTGCAAAAGTAATAAGTAAAATACTAAAATTGAGTAACTTATTTTAGAAAGGAAACAATCTTTTAGACAAGTAAACTACCTTTTTCAATTTTTCTCATTACTTTTTCAAATCGTAACTTTATTTTTTCAATTAGTAAAGATACTTTATATTAAGTACTCATTCAAATAAATATTTATTTATTCAATTGAAATTTATCTTAATATACTATTATTTTTTATCGGGGTCATCGAAAATTTTTGGGTTTAATTTAATTATTTCCTCTTTCATTTTATCTGTTATGCCTTTTGCTCTATAAAGAGTATTGGCATTACTTAATTGTTCGGCTGTTATCCTTGTTGCATTTTTAAAATTGGTTGAATAACAATAAGTATTTTGAAAATTTGCATTTTGAAAACTTGTATTTTCAAAATTAGCAAAAGAATAAGAAGAATATTCAAAATGAGCATAACTACAAATAGCATTTTCAAAATTGCTAAAAATACAGAAGGCATTTTCAAAATGGGATCCACCACAATAAGTATAATTAAATTGAGCACCATCACAATTTGCTTTTTCAAAATGTGTACCTTCACACCAGGCATTTTCAAAATGGGCATGTCTACATTTAGCATTTTTAAAATGAGCATTAGTAAAATCAGAATTTTCAAAATGAGTATTCTCACAATAAGCATTTTCAAAAATGACATTGGAAAACACAGTATTTTCAAAATGGCAATTTCTTAAGTTTACTTTATACATATTTACATTATTTAATTCAATTCTGTTCATACCAATAACTAATTTATTACTTATTACTTGGGTTTCTTCTCTTTTACTTTTATTTATAATAGCATTTTGTAATTCACTTATTATTTCTTCTAAATTCTCTTCACTTTCCTCATGTTTTTCCAATTTTCTGCTTCTTCTGCCAAGTATAGTTAAAATTGCCTGTATATCTTTTTCTACAGGTACCCTTAAATATCTCTTTTTTATTGGGATTTCACCACCTTTTCCATCATATTCATAGTTAATAATTTCATAAAAATTGGTTTTAGTTACTTCATCGTATTCAATATTCAGATGGTCTTCTTCTTTTGAAAAATCACAATCATATTTTTTATTATCCCTTTTCTCCCTGACGTAGGCTGTAAGCAATTCAATAATGGGCCAATGGTATTCTTCATTTGTACTCATAATTTTTTCAAATAAATAAATACCGGAAAGACGGGCGGCTATATTCTCATCTTTTAATAATTCTGAAGCTTTGGAAAATTGTTGTAGAATGAGATTTTTGTTATTATTATCTTCGTTAATTATATTCTGTTTATCAAGAGCCTTAGTTCTTCTCCAAGTAAGATAAATACCGATAATAGCCAGAATACCACCGGCAATATAAATAACATTGCTACGAATATCCTTGATAGCTTCTAACTTTTCTTTTTTTGTTAATTCCCCAAAATTATAATAAATATAATCTTCAGGATATTTTTTTATTGCAAAGAGAAAGAAAACAAAAAGATCTGCAGCAAATAAATAAATGAGAATATACTTCCAATTCCTCTTAAAATATTCTTTCATATTTAGATTCTCCTATCGTTAAATCAACTAAGAACATTTTTTGCAAAATTAACAGTTTCCTGCAAATACTGTTACAAAATATCTGCAATTAGGAAATTTATTTTCCTATTAAAATTATAAGCTATTGGTGCAATGCTAATTTTGTATTTCTTAAATAGTTCTTTTAAAAATTCTTTTGTCTTGAAATTCACATTAAAAAAATCATAACTTTTAACACAATTAAATTTATAACCGCTATCCTCTACATAGGAAGATAAAGCAACTGTTTCAGCAAAACAACCATACAGAATATTATCAGTCAAACCGCAAAGTTCCGGATTGAAATAAAATTCTAAGCCCGATTCAAAATAAGCATTCCCTCCATCTTGCCTTAAAATATTAGTGCATTTATTTAATTCAATTTCCGATAAACCGTAAGGAACAGCAACATCTATTACATGAATCGGTTGACCGTTTTGAATAACATTCAAATTATTAGCGGTTATTAAACTTGAAGGATTGTGAGTGCAATTAATAATAGCTCGGATTTTGTTAGAGTTTTTAATTTTAATCTTATTAATGCTAGAGAAAATTTGGATGTTTTTTAATCCAATAATTTCCTTTAAGTTATTTGTGTGATTACTGACAATAATTATTTGTTCATCGGGAATATTTTTGTCGATTAAATATTGGAGACTATCTAAACCAAGCAGACCAAGACCATTTATAACTACAATATTGTTCTTAGTAATTATTTCTGCTTTTTCTAGTATTGAATCAATTTCCAAATTTAAAATGACTGCTGTTCCATTATCTCCATTTGTGAAAAGAATATCCGGGTATAGTTCTTTTAAAGTAAATCCGTAATTATCATGATTACCTGACCAATTCACCTTAATCTCAATTTCTTTACCGAAAAGCCTTTTACTCGATGCAGATAGCAAGACTATCTTGACCCCAAGCTCTTCCACCGCATATTTAAGAGCCTGAAGAAATTGTTTTCGAGCTTTAATAATCCCAAATTTGTTTAGACAATCTTCCGGGTAGCAATCTATAGCAAGAAAAGCTCCAGGTGTAATTTTATTGAATTCTAAGAATAATGGTTTATAGAATGAGTATTCAACCGGTCTTCCTTGAGCCGTATTAATATTTTCATAAAATTTACCTGGCAATACATTAGCAATAAAAGCACAATCAACTTTCATAATTATTCCATAAATTTATTAAAAAAAGGAGCATTTCCACTTATTGCTCTTCACTGAGGTATCGCTAAACACCTGATAAATGACAATAGGGAAACGCCCCATTTATGGAACGTGCCTACTTTGCGTCATTTATCTTCTTTTCTTAGCGATTACCAGTGAAAAACGCAGTAAGACATCTCTTACAATTATTTCTATTTTCTGATTAACAGATTATTACAGTATAATTCTCTCCATTATATTTTTTTACAAACATTAACTTAAATATCAAATCAATTTAACAATATTTTATTTGCTTTCCAACACATTTGAACTTGATATCATTATTTATTTAAACTTCAAGTTGAAACTTGCTCAAAATGGAAAACATCTCATCAGCAAGTTTTTTAAATTTTGATTTTGCTGATTTTAGCTTACAAGGAAGCCCAATACTATTTGAAAATTCTTAGCTACTAGATTATCTATGCAAATTAAAAATGCAATTTAAAATAATAATTCGTTAAGATTACATGTAGTGAGTGTAGGTATTGAATACCTGAATTGAGTGTAGAAAGGTAAAAGCCCCATGATGTGGAACCATAGGGCTTTTAGCAAAAGTTTTTAATGAATTATAATGAATTTTTGAGTTTCTAAAATATCGCCTGATTTGAAAATGCAATAATAAACTCCAGATGGAAAATTTTTGGTATCAATATGGATTGACTTTTCAATAGAATAATCATTAGAATTATTTTCAAAAATTAAGATTCCAAAGTTGTTAAATATTTGAAACATAATATTGTAAGAGTTATTCGTTTCAAAATTTATATTAACCTTGTCATTAGCAGGGATTGGGTAAATAATAAAATTCTGTTTATTTTTCATAGTCTTATTAAAAGCCTCGGGTACAATAACAGTTTCCCCTGTCGATATTATAATTAAGTCAGTAACGGCACATTCTTTCCAACTAAATTTCAAAAATTGAACATTGTCATAACCTATAGGAAATTCCGTTAATTTATCTCCTGTGCTACATGAGTAATTTGCTAAACCAAGTCCAAATCTAATACTATCATTACCAAAATCGTGACGTTTTGCTGTTACACAATATACTTTATTATCTTTAAAATCAAAATCACCTGTGAATAAACCTGTATTCTCCCAAAAGGGATTTTTTAAAATATCAGTGGGAGATAAAGCCTCAATACACCCACCCATACCTAAAAAACCTCCCGAACCAATTACGAATAAAGTATCGCCTTGTTTTGAATAAGCTAAATCCCTAGCAAAATTGCATTTTATCCTTTTTGTAGTATCTATATCAATTTCATAATCCCAAAATATTAAATCTCCAGTACCCCAACTGGCATTAGATGCAACAAATTGATTTCGAGTGGGTGAAAAAACAAGGTAATCTAAGAAACCATCTATACCAACATCAAATTCCTTTATGAAAGTAAATGTTTTCCTGTTGAATAATGCTGCTAATGGGCCGCCTGCATAGCCAATTAATAATAATGAGTCCTTTATAGCTATTCTGCAACGTTGCCAATTAATATCAAAAGCATTGATTCTTAAAGGATCCAAGCGAAAAATATTGATGTTATCAGAAATAAGATCCAATTCAATACCTACAACTTCATTTGATGAATCAATAGATAAAAAATAAATTAAATAATTATTTACATCAATTGCAGCGTAGATACTCGTACTAATTTTAATACTATTAATCAATTTACTTGTCAATGAATTTAATATTGATATACCTTGAGTACCTACAACGATAATGTAATTTTCATTTAAATTATAAATTTCTCTTACTACTGCACTATCATCAAATGGGAGGTAAATTCTACCTAATGCTGTTTGTATTTCAACATCTGAAACTAAAATTGAATTACCTGTTGTTATATAGGCTAGCTTTCGATTATTAAAAGTGTATAAAGAGTTATAATAAATATTTACTAATGAGCTATCTTTTTCATTGTTTAAGGAACATACGACTATTAGTGAATTCACACGTGGTGATAATAAAGCATCGCAATAGACTCTCTCTCTTTTACCGTTTAGGATTATTTCAACTAAGTTTTCAAAATTAAACCCCAACTGATAAGTTGATAAAGTATCCCTAAAATTTCCACTGAACTCGATTATTAATGGTAGCTTTTTAATATTAGTCGTAATATTATCTTTTACATTAATAATTTTTACATCATTTGGTGGTTGTGGTTCTGGGGATGGGCAAAATAAAACCGTCTGTTCAGGATACTTGCCTATTCTACCAGAATCCAAAAGTCCCCAATGTGCCCCTGTTAGCCCTTCTTCGTGATAAGCTTTCCACGGTTCGTCAAAAGCTTCAAAGTAATAAAAATCTATATTATTTTCACAAGTCCATCTCAAAAAATCTTTTAAAAATTTTCTCGCATTTTCTAAACTTAAAACCGCATTACCTAAGTTATTGCCACTTGAAGACCAACCAGTCTCACCAATGACTATTCTCTTACCAGGATATTTCTTTAATAAATTATTATAATGAAATTGTATTGACTCTAGTGCATATTTAATATCCACTCCTTCCCAAGAAGGATAAAAATGAGCAGTAATGAAATCCACAGAATCAACTAAATCAGGGTAATCGAGCCAGTAACTATAAAGTTGATTAGATGTTACCGGAACTTTAACTTTACTTCTAACTTTAGAAATATATAATTTTAAGGTATCAATAGGGATATTAGTAAGGTTTGTTTCATTCCCAACTGAAACAAATTTGACATTGCTATTATTATTAGCTAGGGATATAAGACTATCAATTTCTTTTTGTTTCTCCTCATAACTTTGATAACCTGCTAAATAGGCACCAGGGCATACAGATATGTTGAATTCGTTTGCAATAGGTACGATATAGTATATTGAATCAGTACTGCTAAAGGTTCTGAAAATATTACATTTATGCTGAATGTAATTCTTAATATCTACACGAATCTGTTCTTGAGAAGGATATTTCTTATAATTGGGATCTTGTCCATTTCTGAAAGGGCTATAACACAACCCTCTTATTCTTTCATCTAAAGTAAATATTTCAATTTTTATTGAAGAAATACTAAATGAACAATTTTGAGGAACTAAGATTTTTAATTGGCTTTGAGGTTGAGTAATTTTAAACGAAGATACAATTTGTGTATCCAAGACGGCAAAGTAATTTCCTGATTTACTTGTATCTTTAAAATTACTTCGTATTGACCAAACAGGGATATCATCAACATTAATTCTGATTATTGAATCAATATTCTTTGATACTAAACCTTCAAATCTCTTATTCCAACTTATTGTTATCAATGCATAATAACTTGAACCAGAATAATTACTTAAATTCAAATTTGTTGAAGCAACACCACCATCCCAATTATTTGGATTAGTCGAATCTACTCCAATAACTATTGAATGTCCTAATATGCTTGCTTTTCCTTTCTCGATTTTCAAAGTATCAGGAGAAATTGAGATAGTTTCAAGTACAAACTGAGAAAATAAGGAAAAAGGTAGCAATACTAAAATTAAAAAGAATAAAACATATCTCATTTCAACCTCCTTAAGATTTCAAAATCAAACTTACGAAATTCTTTTAAAAATTATTCTGAATTATGCAAATATTTTTTTAACGATATTGCTAATTTGGTATAGATGTCATTATGAATGCAGTGAAGAATCTCTTGATAGTCGCACCAGTACCCATATTAGATTCTTCGCTGTGCTCAGAATGATAAAAAAAGTATATTAAATTAGTAATACCTTTTTAACAATGAAAAAAAATTTCAAAGTTATCAACTATGGATAGAATCAATCAACCATTCCAAAGTTTTTACATCGTCAACAAACAATACCTCTCTTACCTCCTTATACATTGTCATTATTTATAATTATTGTGTAAAGTACTATAATAGAAAAACATTTTAAAAAAAAGTGAAGAAAACTACCCTAAAGTTGAAAATCGTATCAATTAGTATAAAATCGTGTAAATAATTCTATTCCAAATTTTTTATTCATTTAATATTATTGAGAAAATATTTTGTGATGATATGATGATATATGGATAATTATTATAAATACAACCCATTCACTAGAGGAATAAAGTCCTTTTAATTTTTCTATACCTAATGTAGAATTTATAGAGTTTGAGAATTTTATAAGCACAAACAGAAAAGAGATTAATCATAAAAATTAAATGCTCTTTGACAATTAAACAGCCCATCCCAATAATCGAGATAGGCTGAGGCTTTTAGGCAATCCCGTGTCGATCCGAAATTGAATCAAAGGATTTACCAACAGATCTTTGGTTTAAGGCTGATTTTTTCTCTAAATCCGCCAAAAGAACTTGTTTGTTAATATACCAGCACCTGCCTATTTGGAAGGCTCCGGGTATCTGCCGGCGATACAGCATTGCATATATCGTTTTAACAGACGCTCCGTAGATTGAGCATAGTTCTTTGGGTTTGAGAAGTAATGGCATGTCGTTCATAAGAACTCCTTCGCTCAAGAAACTCCTGACATCCCATTATCCTGAAATTTGTGAAATAATTTTCTTTACAAATCTCAGAACCACCTCCATTTCAAAGACAAAATACCATAAATAACAATGTAAATTAATTATTATTTTTAATAAATGCAAGGAGAATACATGCTATTTAATTACATCATTAAAGACCAGAAATCATCATATATTGGACACACAACGAAGTTCCTTTTTGCTTATAGCAAATCCTATCGTCTCAAAACACCAAGGATTGAGGAAATTTGGAAGTTTGGCAAGTTCTTAATTTTGGCAAAGTCTTTATTAATGAGGAGGGTATAATGCCACAATACAAAAGGAAACTAAGCAAGGGTATAAGATGGTATTACAAGTTCTCTTATTTGGGTAAAACTTATTTTTCAAAGGCAATTTACCACACTAAACAAGAGGCTTCAAAAGCTGAACGATACAGATACAATGAAGTTGAAGAGCGGTCAAGAAATATTAATTCAAACAGCGAAATGGAACTGCAGGACTTGATTAATTTAAGGCTTGATTACGTTAAAGCAGCCAAGTCATCTAAATACTACCGGGAAAGCCGATATTACTTGAAAAAGTTGTATAATAATTTCGGCAATCTTTCAGTTAAGGAGATTACTAAATCAGATTTACAAAAATTCCTCATAGACCAATCAAAAAAACAGCATTCGCAAAAGAACGATAATTATGTCATCAATGCGATGATCCGTGCCTATAAAGCATTATTCAATTACGGAATAAATTATTTGGAATTGGAAATTAGAAATCCCTGTCTTGGAATATCAATGTTTCCGATAACAAAGAAAGTGAAGTATATTCCTACAGATGAGGAAATTGATAATGTTTTAAGGCAATGTAATGAATTTCAGAAGGAGCTTTTGGAGTTTGTAAGGGACACCGGTTGCCGTATCTCTGAAGCCTTAAATTTGAGGCATAGAGACGTCTTTGATGGTTATGTGATACTTTATACCAGGAAGAGCAAAGCAAGCAATCTGACGCCACGTAGAGCCAATTACGATACTTCTAAATTGCCAATACGGGATTGTATTGATGAGAGAGTTTTTGATAGCTGGTGCGAAGCACCGAAATTTTTGTCAAAAAAAACCAAAGGTAAATGGAATTGGCATAATTTAAGGCACAGATTTGCCTCAATCCTATCACAAAATAACACACCGCTCTTTGAAATAATGAGCAAATTAGGTCATAATAATATTCAGACTACACAGAATTACCTTCAATTGCTCATTAATTCGTAGCCAAATCGTAGCCAAAAATAAAAAAGACTTACACATAATCGTAGTAAGTCTTTTTAATTTAATCAGTACACCCGGAGGGACTCGAACCCCCAACCCTCTGATCCGAAGTCAGATGCTCTGTCCAATTGAGCTACGGGTGCAGTTTTTCCAAATTACTATTTATTCTTCTCATTTGAAAATGAATTTTAATGATTCTATAATATTATATTCTTAAGAATTGTCATAAACGTCAGTCTGAGTTTAGTCGAAGACTGATTGTTATTTTTAATTTTCACATTTCGACAATGCTCGATGTGACATTCATTGCGGTATAAATTTGTGTGTATAAAAGCCAAATGGGAAAAAAAAGGAGGCTATTAAGCCTCCTCTATACGATGAATATTTACTCTCAATAATTCTGTCGCCAGAAATTTTATTTGCAAATTAAATAATCAATCTCGAATTAATAGGAACGTCTCCTATTGCCATATCCGCCTCCGTTGCCGCCGCCGCTTGTTCTTTCTCTGGCTTCGTTCACGGAAAGCTGCTTACCCTCGTACTCGGTTTCGTTAAGTGTGCTGATTGCTTTTCTTGCTGCATTGTCACTCATCTCGACAAAACCAAATCCACGAGACCTACCCGATTCGCGGTCCATGATAACTTTTGCCTTTTGAACCTCTCCGTGTTCGGCAAAAATTTCTTTTAAATCATCGTCAGTTACGCTGAACGGAAGGTTTCCTACATAGATATTCATAAAAACTCCAATAAAAATATAAACAAAACTCAGGCTTATGCCTGAAAAATTAAAACTCAAAATCTGAAAATACAAATAACATTCGTGATGCTTTTAAAACTGAAGTTCCAAACAATAACTGAATCTATTTGGTAAGCTCAAGATTTTATTTCAATTACAAAACTAACTAATTAATAATTAACATCAAAATTTTATTTTTGGATTCAATTTTATTTCTTTTCCTTTCTAAATAGCGTTACAATCTTCCTCATTTCTTCATTAGTGAAGAATCCGAATAGCCTGAGAATCACAACAAACAATGCCATCGAAAATATTCTTATCGCAAAGGACAACCAAATTGTAAAATAATTGGTTATCCATGTTGTTGTAAAGTACAGAACGAGCATAACACCTATAATTGTTATTACCTTGCTGAATTCATACTTCATTGGATAGACTTTTCTTAAAAAAGTATATAGAATAACTGCCGCCACAGCATAAGCTCCCAGCATCGCATAAGCCGCTCCCCAGTAATCGAATATAGGTACAAGTATAAAGTTCAATGCAATATTTGTTAGTGCCGCCGCACCGATTGACAGCGGCAGATAATCGGTTTTTTTTACTATATGAAATCCTGCCGCAAAATTATTATACATGCCATTCAGGAAGTATCCACCGAGTATAACAGGTATAATCCCGATACCGCTCCAATATGCAGGATTGATGAATTTTCCCCCGATAAAAGGCATCCTCACAATGAATTCAATGAAAAATCCCGTTATCAGAAATATAGCCGCACAGGTAAGTGTGAAATATGTGAATATTCTCGAAAACAACTGCTTTGCATCTGCATCTTCATGATGGCTCAGATAAAACGGCTTCCACGCATATTCAAAAACAGAGACAAACAGCATAATCGGAAGTCCTAAGCGGTGATTAATTGTGTACATCGCAACAGATTCTGATGATGATAAAATTTTCAATATCGGTCTGTCGGCAATTTGCAAAATCAAAGATGAAAGTGTTGCCGGAATTGTCGGAATGCCATACCTGAGCATCTGCTTCATTAATTTCCAATCAAGTTTCCAGTTAAAGTGCGATGAAATCATCGGAATAAAAATTAATGCTCCTACTATATTTGCCATTAGCTGTGAATAAAATATTCCAAGAGCTTGCCAGCGAAGAATTACAACGAAGACGGCATTGCTTGCAACTGCAATAAATATCAATCCAAGCTTTGTCAGTGCAAACCTGTAAGGCCTTCTCGTCATTCTCAGGAAAGCATAAGGTACAAACATAACTGCATCCAGGAATGGTATCAATGCGGCAATTCTTATAATTTCAGGCCCTGTTTTTAAATCCGTCAGTGTGGGAGCAATTGCATCTGCAAAAATAATTACAATGATAGAAACAACTCCGCTGATTACTGCAATAGTAAGGTATGCCATCGTAAAAACTTTTTTGGAATATTCCTTGTCATCCTTATCATAGAAACGCATGAATGCAGTATCCATCCCAAAGGAATAGATGATATTTATGAATGCGACAAATGAAAAAATATAAATTGCATCGCCGTACTCAGCACCGTTCAGGTAGTTTGAATATATCGGTGTCAAAAGAAATGTAAGAAAGCGTCCAACGATGGTTGACACGCCGTAAATTAGTGTATCAGAGGCAAGACTCTTTATTCTGCTCTTCATTTATTCCATAATGTGAAAAATAATCTTGCAAAATAAAAAAAAGCACCCACATTGAATAATTCTATAAATTCTTTCCCTCTTTTTGAAAGGGGGATCAAGGGGATTTCCTAATGAATAGCCCCTATTTTTAAATAGGGGAAGATTTACAACATCAAACAATGGCTTTAGCCACTTATTTATTTAAGAGGATAAATCCCATATTTCTATTCTTCACTCCTCCATTACTTAAAAGTAGTGACTATTCATTTTTGTCAGCATCCCTGTCAGGAGTTACTCCTGACAGTTTTTCATCCTTAACCTTCTTCCTCGCCGGAAATCCCAAAATCAATCCCATCAGTGCACCATATAAAGTCGTCAAATACCAATTAGACGTAATCGGACAGGAACCACTGCGGCATCCCACAAAATAATAATAGGCAAATCCCAATCCCGCACCAAGAGCGGCGAATAAGCTAATTTTTAAGTATTTATTCATATTATACCAAATTTTATTGTCCCTCGCCCACTGGGAGAGGGATTAAGGGTGAGGGTAAAATCAATTAACAACAACAATCGGCTTCGCAATCCCGAACACCTGCTCGATTGCTTGCATATACCCTTCCTTCGGCAAAGCACCAACAGACATCTGTGGCTTATCGTTCATAGGGCAGAAAAGAACCGAGGGTATGCTCCGTATTCCGAAAGCTGTAGCAAGTTCCTGCTCCTTGTCTGTATCAATTTTGTAAATATTAACTTTCCCGTCGTATTCCCTAGAAAGTTCTTCCATAATAGGTCCCACCATCTTGCATGGACCGCACCAATCGGCATAGAAATCTATAATACAGGGTTTATCACCCTGGAACTGCCATTCCGATTTCTTCTCAAAGTCAAACACTTTTTCCAAAAAAGTTTGTTTTGTCAAATATTCCATTTTTACTCCAAATCTATAATAATTTCAAAATACAAAATTAGAATTAATTTATTGACGAGGCAAAAAAATTATTATTGCTATGAGGGAATGTAAGGAAGAAAAATTATTTACTCAACTACATCCTGTTTATTAACATGTATTTACATGTTTATCATCTCCCTCCTAATTTGCCTACCTCACTATTCCCACGTAATTTTGAGTTTGGCTAATAGCCATAAATGATTTAAATATAATTATGAGATTGTTATGAAGAATTTTGCTATTAATCGAGTAGGAGGTAAGGGATTATTTCCCTTACCGACCTCTCACACCACCGTACGTGCCGTTCGGCATACGGCGGTTCGTTAAAACTGACAATCTCTTGTTGGTTCTCTCTTTGCTCTCACTGTGGACTGCTCTGCCGCTCCCAACTTCTATCCTCTGCTTCCAGCTTGCTTTCATTTGGGTAGCCCGCCTCTTTGCGACGGCTTTCTGCCTTCTTCACTGTCCTTCTGCTATAGCAATGTTTGAACCGTTTAACGTT
>Ga0208373_1000175_pt1 | contig 121197 bp, 124 predicted proteins | sample RifOxyC2_FD_184036 | JGI IMG/M metagenome (GOLD analysis project Ga0208373, IMG submission 184036) | Soil microbial communities from Rifle, Colorado - Rifle Oxygen_injection C2 (SPAdes) | ecosystem: Environmental > Terrestrial > Deep subsurface > Rock core/Sediment | place: Rifle, Colorado... | reverse complement strand
TGTGGTAGAAGCTGTTTTCATTCTGTATTTACCGTCACTGTAGATTCTGATGTCTCCTGTGGTGGGGATGTTGTGAGTTCCTACTGTGTAGGGTGGTTGGTATTCGTAAGCTCCGATGTCGGGGGTGCCGTAGATGGGGTTGCCGGCATAGTCGGTGGTTAGACCGACGGGGGTGCCGGCGTCGATGGCTGGGGAGAGGTAGGTCAAGGTGAAATCGGAAGCGCTAGTTGGAGATGAAGAAGAAAAGAGTGGATCAGAATATTTAGCTGTTGCTTCATGAGCTGTTTGCCATGCCGATAAAGTGCTGAATATATCATCTCCATGTAACCAAGAATTTGATGTTAACCCTGCTGCGGAATAATATAAATTATTAGCAAGTGTCGCGATATTATTTGGATCAACATCAACTATCGGCTGGGTGTCTGCCGTCACAGCTATATTGTTTTTAAAAATTACTCCCGTGCTATTTGTTGAGGTGCCATCATTAGTGTTAATCAAAATAGTTCTTCCTACGGAACCTGCGGGTATATAAACTGTATTATTATAAAAAACGTCGTTAGTTGCGCCCTTTGTTCTGAGTCCGCCACTATTGGAAACTACATTATTTATAATATTATTATAAAATTCTGATGATGTTGTTTCCTTGCCAATAACTCCAATTGTGACATCAGTTCCTATATTATTATATACTTTTCCCCCTGTCACATGACCAATAATATACCCATGATTTGCTCCAGTAAAATTATTGTTATAAATATCTATTCCCGATATCGTATTAGCCGTTGTCGGGGTGCCATCATCTCCTGCTAAAATCAAATACCCGCCCGTAGACATATTCAGTATTCCCGTGTTGTTATGTATGTTGCAATCAGTTGCCGCTATCGTGTCGTGATTATGAATTTGAATTGCAGACGGTGAAACGGAATTAGTTATATTGCAAGTATTATTATATATGTTAACTATGCTATTACCTTTCCCGTAAATACAATGCGTTCCATGAACTCCATCGCCAACCAAACTAAATGTAACATTAGAAATATCAAGATTAATTCCAGAGACAGAGGGTCTTACATCAATTGCATAATAAGTATTTGCTGATGTTTCTGAGGTAATTGTTCCATCTGAAATAGTTATGTTGCCAGCCACTGGTGGATCAATATCAACTACTCTAGCAAGAATTCCTGATGATTGAGAAAATATCCAGCCACCAGACATTGTTAGGTTATATAGTCTTGCCCCGCCTTGAATAAAACCCGTTGTTGGATTGAGGCATTTTGTTCCGTTGATAGTTAATCCATTAACATTTGTTACACTATCGGAAGTATAACAGGAAGTGTCATCATTATTTCCATCCAGTGTAATTTTGCCAATCGTCAAATTGCTACCTAGATTGTTTTGATGAATGACTCTTGCTCCAGCCACTGCTCCATTTTGAATTATGGCTAAATAATCATTTTCAGCATTAACTGTTATATTCGGCACATTAAACATCACATAGCTGGCCTCATTATAAATTCCATCATTTAAAATAATAGTGTCGCCATTTAAAACGACAGCCTCTGCTCCTGTTAAAGTAAGTTTAGGAGTCGCTTTATTTTGAGATTGTACATAAGTATTTGAATCATTACCAATAGAATAACTATTTGAGGCAGTATTACTAACATAAATAGTTGCCCCAAAAACACTATTGGGTAAAACAAAAAACGTCACAAAAAAAACTGTCGGGATTAAAAATTTAATTAACTTATTTTTCTTCACTGAGAGACTTTTCATCATATATATATTACACCAAAACCTGTTTTTTAAAACTTTAAATTTTTTTACTATCGACTATAAACTACCAACTATAAACTCCTCCTAGCTATTCATCGGCATTACAAGATAAGTAAACCTACTATCAGGGACTCCTTTAATCACGAGAGGTTTATTGCTACCATTAAAATTCAAGACGAGACTGTCTGAATCTATTGATTGAAAACAATCTATTATATATTTTTGATTAAAACTAATTTCTATCTCATCACCATTCAAAACACCTTCTATTTTGTTTAGAGTCTCCCCCACACTGTTATTCTTTGCCACTATTTCAAAGATTTTTTTACTTGGGTTAATTTTAAAAGTTAACTTGTTAAATTGATCAGAAAAAATATTACTTATTTTTAAAGAATTAATTAAATCTTCTTTTAAAACAGTTACGTCTGTTTTAAATTCTTTAGGAATAAGTTGTTGGTAGTCAGGGAAAACACCATCTATAATCCTAGATGTTAGATAAATATTTTCATATTCAAAAGCAATCTGATTTTTTGTTAAATAAACCTTAATATTTCCTTCAATATTATCAAAAATCTTTAAAATCTCTGCTACATTTTTAAACGGAATCAAAATTTGTTCAAACTGTTTATCAGAAGCTGTGTCAATCTTCATTTCAGCCAATCTAAAAGAATCTGTTGCCACAAAAGTTATATCTTTTGCACTACTATAAATCAAAATACTAGATAATTCTGGTTTAATATTTGATGTGGAAGAACTATACCAAACAGACCTTAATCCTTTATTAAGTTTTTTTGCATCAATTAAGAAAAATTCTCCATTATTTAGTTTTGGAATAGTCGGAAAATCAGCATTTGCTTGTAAATTTATTACAGTAGAATTATTTTCAGTTAAAACAACCAAGTTGTCACCTTTTTCTTCTAATTTAATATTTCCCTTTTTAAAATTATTAGAAATTAAACTATTTAGAACATTCCCAGGAACAGCCACCGTTCCCTCTTCTGTTATATTCGCGGGAACTATTATTTCCACTCCTAAATCTAAATTAGTTGCTATTATCTTTAAAGTATTTCCTTTTGCTTCCAATAACAAACAACTCAAAACAGGTAAGGTTAAATTCTTTCCTGTAATTTTTTCTGCTTTCGAAACAGCACTTAATAATTTTTCTACTGTACATTCTATTTTCATATTATTTTTAAAGCTTACAGCTGGCAGCCCACAGCAGACAGCACTTCTTGTTTAAATAAATTTTAACTTTATTAAAATATGGACCTTATTTGTTCAATCTCTTGTTCAAGAGAATTATTTTTTTCTAATTCTTGTTTTATTTTTTTACAAGAGTGAATAACAGTCGTGTGGTCCCTTCCTCCTAATTTTTCACCAATTGATGGATAAGATATATTAAAATCTTTTCTTAATATATACATAATTATCTGTCTTGGCTTAACAACCTCTTTCCTTCTAGACTTTTCATAAATACTGGACTCATCGATATTATAAAAGTCGGCAATAATTTTAACCACGTCTTTAACGGAAACCAATTTTTTTGGTTTTGAATTATTTTTTAGTAAGTTTTTTACTTCCCCCAAACTTAATTCCCTATTTTTTAATTGGGTCTGACAAATAATGGAATTTAAAATACCTTCCAGATCTCGGATATTTGCATCTTGAGTCAATGAAGCTATAAAATTTACAATATCCTCATTTAAGTAGAAATTGTTTAATCTTGCCTTTGATTTCAGTATTTCGGCTCTTGATTCGTTGTCAGGAGCCTGAACATCCACAATCATACCCTGTCCAAATCGTGATTTTAACCTATCGGCTAAACCTGGGATGTAACTAGGGTGTCTGTCGGATGAAAAGATGATTTGTTTGTTGCTGTCATAAAGAGTATTAAACAAGTGAAACAATTCTTCTTGGGTTCTCTCTTTGTTTGATAAAAACTGAATGTCATCCATAATCAAGACATCATATTTTCTATATTTTTCTTTAAAATAATTAACTTTATTTTGTTGAATAGAATTTACACAGTCTATAGAAAATTTTTCAGAAGTAATGTAGAAAACCTTTTTAGCTTCATTCTCTTTCATATGGTTACCAACAGCCTGAATTAGGTGAGTTTTTCCTAATCCAGTATTTCCATAAACGAAAAGTGGATTGTAGACGATTCCCTGCTTCTTAATAATTGCTTGGGAGGCAGCGTGAGCCAACTCATTAAATGATCCAATAATAAATGAATCAAAAATATATTTAGGATTTAGATTGTCTTCTTTATTTATATAAAAATCACTTAAAGGAAGTTCGCTGTTTATAATGCTTGATTGTTGATATTTTAAGCTTCCTTTCTTTTTAGTAGTGCTGTTAACAACAACATACTCAATATTTCTTATATTATTTTTTAAATTTCTTAAAGATTTTAAAATAAACTTGTGATATTTTTCAAGTAACCAGCTTTTAACAAACTCGTTCGGAACACTAAGAAAAACTACCCCATTTTCATATTTAAGAATATTTGTATCCTTAAACCATGTACTAAAATTAGCCTTAGAAACACTCAACTCCATATCTAATAGAACTTTATCCCAAATTTTCTTATTATCATCTAAAATTGTTGTATCCATTTTATAAAAATAAGTTAATTATTAACTAATTACGGAAATACTTCAGAAGGAATATCTACATAAACATTTCCACTAATTATATACTTGTTGAAAGAATATGAAACTTGTTTCAGGTGTATTAATATGTTATTAACATGTGGATAACTTATTATCGACCATATTTTATATTTTGTAAATGATATTAAAATGCCCAACGAATTAAAGGTCTTTTTAATTTTTATAATAATACTTGCTACTTTTTACTTTATACTTTATACTCTTCCTATTATGTCACAAACATACCAACCTAAAAAAGTAAAAAGAGCAAGGACCCACGGTTTTCTTGAAAGACAATCAACAAAGTCCGGTCAAAATATTATAAATAAAAGGAGAAGAAAGGGGCGAAAGAAACTTTCCGTTTAATTTTAACTTTTCAAAAACAATGACTACAAAAAATTGCTTCGGCAATTTTTTGTTTTTTATATTACCCAGGGCCAAATTTCCTTCAAAAAATCTTTTAAACTCGTCTATTATTCGGTCTTGTAAGCTTTAGTCATTACCTCACATCTTTTATTTAAACAAAAGGCAAATAACTATTTACTCCTCAAGATTTTTGCAACAAATGGTGTGGGGGTTTATACTTATAATTATGTTAAGTAAAAAAAGTAAAATAAGCAAAAAACTTTTTGATCAAGTCTTTAAGGAGGGCAAAGTTTATCACTCTGACTCTTTGTATGCAAAAATATTAAAAATAGGATTAGCTGAAGAAAATAAATTTTCTATTGTCGTACCTAAAAAGATATCCAAAAAGGCAGTTACCAGAAATCTTTTAAAGAGGAGGGGTTTTTTTATTTTAGAAAAACATCTAGAGAAAATAATCTCACCCTATGCCATAATATTTTTTTTAAAAAAGGAAATTGAATTTGAAGAATACGAAAAAGAAATTTTAAATTTACTTCAAAAATCAAAACTTCTCAATTCATAATTCTTGATTCTTGGCTCTATTTCATATAGAATAAGCCTATGTTTTCATATATTTTTAACACATTTTTCTACAATCCTATCTATAATGGACTTATTTTCCTTGTATCTTATTTTTCGTGGATAGACCTAGGAATCGCAGTAGTTTTAATCACTATTATCGTAAAATTAATTCTTTTTCCACTAACAAAAAAATCTATCCAGGCTCAAATAAAAATGAAAGAAATTGAGCCTCGAATGGTTGAATTAAAGGAAAAATATAAATCAGACAAAGAAAAGCAGGCAAAAGAAATAATGGCCCTTTACAAAAATAACGGCATAAATCCTTTCGCGAGTTTTCTTCTTGTTTTTGCACAACTTCCTATTCTTTTTGCCCTTTATTTTGTTTTTTTAAGTGGGGGTTTGCCAGAAGTAAACACGGACATTCTTTATTCCTTTATGAAAGTGCCGGAAGCAATAAATGTTCATTTCTTATTTATAGTTGATATAACTCAAAAAAGTCTCTTATTAGCCCTTCTCGCTGGAGCATCTCAATTTTTTCAAATAAGATTAATAATGCCAAAAACAGAGCCTAGTACAAATAAAGAAAAAACTCTTAAAGATGATTTGGTAAAGAATATGCAGATGCAAATGAAGTATGTAATGCCTATTATTATATTCTTTATTGCTTATGGATTATCAGCAGCGATTGCATTATATTGGACAACCAGTAATTTATTTATGATTGGGCAAGAATTATATATAAGAAAAAATATAAAAAACAAAACAAAAATAACCAAGAGCACTAAAGAAGTTAATTTAAAATATCATGGATAATGAAATTAATTTAATTAAGAATATAATCGAACAATTTCTGAAAAAATTAACAGTAGAGTTTGATGAAATTTATATAGATAAAGAAGATAAAAATAGTGTTAGATTTGCTATAAAATCTAATGATTCTGGAATTTTAATTGGAAATGACGGGAACAACATCAAGGCTTTAAACCATATGATTAAACAAATTGCATGGAAAAACAACAGCCTTGGAGAAAATATAAACTTTTTTGTAGACGTAAATGACTATCAATATAAGAATATAAAAAGAATAAGAGACAAGGCTCTTGAAATGGCAGAAAAAGCGATTATTTTTAAAAGAGATATTGAGCTTGAGCCAATGTCTTCTTTTGAAAGAATGCTTGTTCATTCGGCTCTCGCAGACAAACCAAACATAGAAACAGAGTCATCCGGAGACGGAATTTTTAGAAAAGTAAGTATAAAATTTAAAAATTAATTATCTTCTGAAGGGGCAATTACATCCGTTGTTTCAGAAACGCTTGTTTCTTCAGGAACAACAACATCTTCTATCATACTAAGTGTCAGACTCCATAAAGAAGAGTCTTTTTTATTGATAAAAACCAAATAATCATCGCTCAAACTTAAAGCGGGTTTTATTACATCAAGTTCTATGTCAAAATAATCAGAAGTAAGGGATTCTGAAAAAATATTTTCCATATCTATTTTCCATATGTTATCTGAGAAAGAGACCTGCCCTTTATACCAAGCATCGGGGTAATGAGTATCTTCTGGGTGGATAGGAACTCCACAATAAACACTCACTCCTCCAACGCTCCAAACACATTTTTCGGCAAGTGTTCTTAAAAGATTACTTGATTTATTTTCTTTAACGTCATACACTTGCATCTTTAAATTTTCAGAAAACAAAACCTTTGTCATGTCGTTATTAGCTAGGGTAGTCAAACCTCTAACTCCTCCCAAGATTTTTTTCATGTTTTCATTATTTGTATCAAAAAAGTAAAGACTCCCCAAAACATCAGCTGATGGTTTTGTTGTAAAAGTAAGGAAACCTTTTTGTGGTCTTTGTACCAGCCACTCACCTAGAGAGGAAATAAAGATTTGTTCTTTGTTTTCTCCGTCTGGGTCAGAAGCAATTCCCTTAGCCCCTCCCCCATCAACGAGTAGATAAAATATTTTTGTTCCAGCTTTTACTAATTCTTTGATATCATCTTGCAAAAAGACTCCTTCTATTTTACCGTCCGTTTTTTCATCTAAATTTTGGTCCTCTGCAATTATTTCTGCGTAAAAACTTTTTATAACTTCCTCCTCATCTAAATACCTAATAATTAAAGATTTTTCATCTAACCAAACAGCATCTTGAATTCTTGGTAATGTGGTACCAGAAATTCTTTTCTTGTTTGTTAATCCTAGTTTGGTTTCATAAATATGCCCTGTTGCTTTTTCTATATATTTTACGACAGCATCGCCGTCTTTGTCTTGGGCGAGAACAAATCCAGCAGTAGGCTCTGCTGTAATTTGTCGTAATTTATTAATGTTTATTAAATTACCATTATCATCATACTCACCTCCATAAGGAATATTATCACCATTACCGGTATTGTCAGGATTATTATCAGCAGGAGTCTCTCCAAAAATATAAGGATTCCCTTGCTCGTCGTAAACAATATCCCCTACTTTTGGTTTAGTAAAATAAAAATAAGCCCCTATTAAGATTAGCGTTATAAGGATAGACCCGATTATGATATTTTTTATTAATTTTTTGTTATCCATATTTTTTAATTATAAGTATTTCTAAAAAGTGTCTGTGTGAGGAATAGCAAAACTTGATCCAACTAAATCAGGGTTTATCGTCTGTAAAAGTAAATAAGAAGATAAAATAAGAAGCAAACCAATCAAAGCATTCTTGATAGTATCTTTTGCTCCAGCCTTACCAGTAAAAGATTCTTCTGTAATATATTTAAAACCACCAATAGATATCATCAGAACGGCCAAAACCATAGCCGAACCGATAGACACATTATAGATAACACTCAAATAGTCTCCTAAATCATTCACATTAGCATTCAAGCCAGGAATACTCGGTTCTAACAGAGTGTATGTAAAAGCGCTCGCTACACCAAACTTCAAAAAAAAGGCTGGAATAATTATTAGTATATTTTTTAAAATCTTATTCATATTTTAGTTAAATATTATTAAATAAATTAGAGCCCTTTAATTCACCAAGGTTTATTTTTAATTGGTTATTTGCAAACTGCATTATCCTATTAAAATTTGTTATCCCTAAATTTAAATTAATTGAGCCACTTCCTTTTTCAGGCCTTCTTAGTGTCATTATATTATCCCCCTGGGCCTCCTCAATCTCTTTGTTATCGATAAGCCATTTATAAACCAAGTTTCCATTAAAGATATCGTCTTTTGAAAAGAAGAAGGGTTGAGCAACGATAGAGGCTTCTTCTTCGGTTAGAATAAAGGGTGTTTCTAATGCTTTTTCATAAACCACACCTAGTAAAGGATTTTTTTCATAAAAAACTATTTCGGGACGAGAATAAACAACATTAAGATTTCCCCCAGCTAACATTTTTCCGTCTTTTGTCTCAACCTCAACACTTATTGTTTGATTACTTGGGATTTTATTATCCTTTAGTATTAAAACATTCCTTCCAATACCGGAACTATCTCCTATTGCTCTCATATCTTTCTTCCACCGATAAATAAGATCTTTGGAATTTAAAAAGTAACCATTAGAATCAATAAAATTAGGAACAGCAATAATTTTTATATCACTTTGATACGAACTTAATGCCTTTCCTTTGTATAAAGGAGGGACGGAAGAATTAGCCTCCCAAAATAAATCAACCTCGGCAGGGGTAATCTCAATAATTTTTGTTAAAGTTCCTTTATTAGAAGTCTTTACTTGAATATTTATTTTAACAGATGAACCCAATCCCCCCGCTTTAAAAGTAAAGCTATTAAGACCAAACCCTTTTTCTACCAAAGTACCATTTTTAAACCAAGAAGTTTCTGCTAAATTTAAATCTGTAACATAACTTTCAATACTCACCGAAAATTCCTGGTTTGGTTTAGGAAATTTTGGGTCAATTTTAACATAGAGGCTACTATCGGAACCTAAAAATTGCGCACTAGCCCAAAAAGGAAGAAAGAGGGCTCCAAGAAAAATTATTTTTTTTATTTTATTACTTAACATGATTTTAATAATATTATAACATTTTAAATATTATGTTGTAGAGGCTAAATCTTTTTTGGCTTGCTTGATAGCTAATATTTGTGAAGGATCGGATGTAATAATTTGGTCTTCAATGTAAGAAGCCACTATTTTTATGGCAACATGTTTTAACCCCGCAAAAAATATACCCTCTCCGAGATCAGACTCTAATAACAAAAATTTCTCCTCATCAGTTAAATTAAAAGTTTTTTGAACCACGTCAATCGTTGTTGGGGATTGTTTTAATAATAACTGAATAGAAGAGTTTGTTATAATAGGAAGACCATAAGGGGAATGAAGGAAATCATTAACATCCTGAGTTATTGTCGCCAAACCAAGATAATATTTTCTACCTCTTTTTGCCATTCCAAACAAGAAAGAAGCAGCGTCTTCAGATTTCATCATCTGCCAAGCCTCATCAATAACTAACAGTCTCTTTTTTAATTCTTTTCTAACAGCGTTCCAAACATAGTGCGTAATAAGATACATGGCTACTGGCCTCAATTCATCCTCCATGTCCCTGATAGAAAAAACGATGAACTTGTTATTAATATCAACGTTGGTTGGTTTGTTAATAAAACCGGCCCATGTTCCGCTAGTGTATTTAGATATTTTTTGAACCAAATCGCTTGTCCCTTCCATACCAGACAAAACCATCTCAAAATCAGAAAGAAGGGGGGGTTCAATGTTAGAAAAATCAGAATCAGGCGTAATATCCTTCAAAGCATATGTTTCTGTTATAGCCCTATCGATAATAGCGTCTTCTGAGGGGGAAAGTCCTCCAAGCATAATCCTAAAAAGTCCCACGAGGTTTACCGTGTGTGAACGCAAAACATTAGAAGGGGTTTCTTCTTCTCTTGGGATAGGTAAATCAAAAGGATTAATATGGTGGTTAGAAGCAAGGGATATATCAAAATATCTTCCTCCCATAGCTTCCGCCAAGAAACCAAACTCTTTTTCTGGGTCAATAACAATAACATCAATATCAAACATTAGAGATCTCAAAATCTCTAATTTCACAGCGTAAGATTTTCCTGCTCCTGATTTAGCAAAAGTAACTGAATTATAGTTAGCTAAAGAGAATCGATCAAACAAAATCAAACTGGAATTATGTCTATTTATTCCAAACAAAATCCCTTTATCCGAAGTTAGATCAAAAGAAACAAAAGGGAAAATACTCGATAATGGGGAGGAATTTAATTTTTGGTGAACACCTAATTGGTCATCTGCTGTGGGTAAAATACTCTTAAAACCTTGTTCTTGTTGAAAAAGTGCTGGTCTAATATAAATAAGTTTTGATTCTAGAATAGACCTTATTTCCGATTCTACTTTGTTTAATTCGTCGTCAGAGTTCCCATAAACAGAAATATAAATACCCACATCAAAAAGCTTTTCTTCTGCTTGTTGAAGCTTGTCTCTTAATTCTTCGAGGTTTTGATAGGCAGCATCTAGCCCAGGGTCTCTAACAATTCCCTTTTGTTCCCGGGTCATTATCTGACTTTGAACCTCCGCAACCTTTTTTTGGAAGTGTCTCAAAATCGTCGCTGTTTCAATTGGGTGAACATAAATAGCCACATCAAACTCTTTGTCTAAATTAATTACTGGAGAAAACCAGTTATCTGTAAGAAACTTGGGGTAGGATATAACAAAAAATGTTCGGGCCATCTTTCCTCCGAGGTTAATATCTTTGGGAGAAATTTTTAAAGCTGAAGGAGCAATAACATCCTTCATTTCCAAAACACTTGCCTCATAAATCTCTTGCGGTAAGATGGGTGTTATCTCAATTTTGTTATTTTTACTTCCTAAAATTTTGTCTATCAAATTCATAATATTGAATGGTTAATTAATTTTTATTGGCTTTTCTGATTCTCCTGGATTAAACATCTTATAAAGCAATTCTATTATTTCTTCTGTTCCCAATCTCGCCAACCTAAGTCCTGTTCGAGATATCCCTTGTTCAATAACGCTTACTCTTTGTTCTAACTGTGATCTATTTTCCTCAAAAGCTTCGGCATCATCAAGCTTTTTTGTTTCTACTGTTGATTTTTTGAAAAGACCTTTTGTTCCTTTCGCGGAAATAGTTGGGGAATAAGAGGTAACAATAAAAAAGTTTTTTGACATAATGCTTACGCTGTCCGTAAAATTTTTTATAAATTCGATGTATTCATGTGTTTGAATTTTAATAAGATCATTTGTTTGCTCTTTTCTTTTTGCTTCCATCATAGCTATATAGGGTCTAATATCTAAACGTCTCGATTGAACAAAAATTTGAACAGAAAAATCAAGAGAATTCAAGAAATTTTGAAACTGCATAATTATAGCAGTCTGCTCATCTTCAGATTTTAAGGCAAAGTTTAAAGAGGAAACCATAGAAACAGCTCTTAAAGAGTTATTTTTTAGAACCATAACCCCGTCTCTTACTTCTTTAACGGGTACAAAATTTTGTGCGGCATCTGATTTAGGCATAAATATTCATTAATTCTTACTATAAATTGATTACTAATCATCTACTATGATAACATTTATTTTGATTATCATACTGTTTAAAACACAATAAAAATAAAACACAAAATCCAAACAAAACACAAACCACAAAAACTAAACTTCTTTCTGATTATTTGCCTTTACTATTATAGCAGACAATATATTACGAATTTCTATGATTTCCTGAAAAAGATTTCTCATTCTTGCTGACATTTTAGGGTTGGCTTCTTCTATTAATTCTAACCAGTGTTGTGTTTCTTTTGATTCTTTTCTAGCTATTCGTAAACGAAAACTAAAATCTTTTTTACCCAAAGCTTCGTTTGTCTCTCGATAATTTGCACCAACAGAACCTGACGACCTAATAATTTGATCTACTAAACGATTGTTTATCCTGTCTTTTGGTAATTCTTTACATAATCTTATGATTCTTTTTGCAAAATCTGTCGTTCTTTGCTCAAACTCTCTATAACTATTTTCTTTTTGTGCTTTCATGTTTTGTGTTTTGTTTGGATTTTGTGCTTTTGAATTTGTGTTTTTTAAACAACAACTAGTTATTATTCATATCGTCAACCAACTTGTCTTTAATATCCAAACTCCAACCTAGTTCTGATAATTTACTATCTGACAACTTTGGAATTTGCATCCCCAAAATTGGGTCTTCACTTTTTTCATCTCCTTCGCTATTTTTCTTTTTCTTTTCTGTTCTTTTTTCCCATATATATAATTTACTCCCTATCACATACCGAAAAGCTGATTCCATTTGCAGGATAAAAGGTTGGCTGTTTGGTTTATAAAAAGCAAGAGCAAGTCCTAAACCCAAGGAAGGAATTATAAGAATAAAAGAAATATAGATGGGGAGGAATTTAAAGAAAATAAAACCTAGCCCAGCCCCACCAGCTACATAAATAAACTGTTTTATGGTTAGAGGACCTACTATTTTATCCTCTATCTCTATAAATTGTGGAACTTGAAATTTCATTTTTTGAGTTTACAGTAAACAGTTTACAGTTTACAGTTTTTTAATTAATGATTCTAACATCCTCTGAACCTCTTTTAATAATAAATTGACTTCACTATCTTCTTTTTTGTAAATATCTTTAACTAATAAGATTTGTGTCTCTAGTTCGGCTAACGAACCCGATGCTATCCTTAAAAACTGGTTAAAATCTTTCTTGGTTCTTCTTTTCGAGCCCTCAGCTATATTAGAAGGGGTAGAAACAGCGCATCTTCTTATTTGGCTTATCAAACCAAACCTTTCTTCGTTAGGTAGTTTTTCGGTAAATAGATAAATTAACCTTGCTAACAACATTGCTTTCTGCCATACAATTAATTTTCTAAAATCACTCATAATTTTCTGTAAACTGTTATCTGTAAACTGTAAACTGTAAACTTTTCTACTAAACCGCTTCTCGGTAAGGATCAATTCCTCCTTCCTCTTTTATCTCCTTTTCGGCCATGGGCATTTTGATAACCCCTTCTAATTTATTCTCTACTATGCTCTTTTCTTTTTCTACATGACCATGATCACCCAAAGGATTTTCAATCTCATTTAAAACCTTTTCTCTATCCAAAAATTCATCTTGTTCGTCTGTTTCTTTGTTTCTTTGTTCGGATGTCATCCTGTTTTCTTCATAAATTTTTCTAAGGGAAAAACGAATTTTTAAAAAGATTTTTTCGTTTAAATCCTTTACTATCTTTTCAGCTTGGTCTCTTGAGAGTTCTAATTCTTTCCTTATTTTATTTAAAAAATCATCGCTATGTGTGATGGCCAACATAACCAAACCAGACTCATAAATTAATTTATCAATTTGTTCGTGGTTTAATTCATATTTTTCCCCTATATCAACAATAATATTACTCGTATCAACAGATGAAATAGCCTCCCTTACATCATTAGGTAGTGCTTCAAACTTTTTTTGTATTTCTTCTTTTGTGTGTTCCATATTATTGTTTATTAGTTTTTAGAATTATTTTTTCTTCTTACTACCACCTCCTGCCTGTTCAGCTTTTTTCTCTTCTCCTTTTAATTTATTAGCTTCTCCTTCCAATTTTTTAATTTCCTTTTCTTTATTAAAAATTTCATCCCTTAAGCGCCCAGTCTCATTATCATCCTCTTTCGCTATAGAGGCTTGCTTCAAATCCTTAAGTTTTTCTAATTCTTTTTTAGATTTTTCTAGTTCCTTTGATTTTTCTGATAATTTTTCAGCACTATCAAGATATGCCTTTCGTCCAGAATCAGCAAGAGTAGCCCCCCTGGTAGCACGCTGACCAGCAAATGCTCCAACGACCCCTCCAATAGCTCCTCCCATAACAGTACCTATTGGTCCAGCAACAGAACCGAGAACAGCCCCTGTAGCAATCCCTCCTGTAGCGCCAGTCGCACTACCCCCAACCTCAGCAGTCCTTCTCAAAAGATTAGGTAGAACGCCCTCTTCTCTCCATTTTTGTTTAGCCTTTTGGTTCTCTCTGTATTTTTCTTGGGCACTTTTCGTCATTATTGGATTATTCTGATCATCAAAAGATAACTCGCCATAAATGTCTCTTTCTTGTACCTTCTTGCCTGATAAAGATTTTTCGTACGCAGTATGTCCAGCTCTCTGGCTCGCTACTCTTTGGGTATATCCCTCCTTCATTCCAAATTTCTTATTTCCTACAGCCCTAAGGGTCTGTAATTTCATTTTTCCATAAGTAGTATCCCCCTTTCCTTCTTTCTCCATTTGGTCAGCCTTCCTAGCCGCATATCCACCGACCGCACCCCTAGCAGCATAACCAGCAACTCCCGCCCCTGTGGCAATCGCAGCAACTTTTGCCATACCCATAACCTTAGCCCCCACCCCTCCGTCACTACATTTCTTTCTTGTTTCCTCTAACCCTGTTCTAAACAAAGTTATTACTAAAATAAACTGCATTACAACCATCATCATAATTTCTATAAATTTCATTTCATTCATAGATGGTTTAAAAAGAGAACTATAAAAATTACTATGAAGAATTCCGAGTGTTAACCATATAAAAAACAAAAAAATAACAAGGCAAAAAGCTTGATCAAACAACTTTATCCACCACCGATTCCATAAACTCTTTGTCCCAGGCATGGTAAAAGAGATAAATGCCAAGGGAGAAATAAGCATCAAAAGCCACAGCCATATAACCCTAACCACAACAATAAAACTCGCCAGGGCGAACAAATAGGAAAGATACAAACACATGGCCGCAGACACGATATAAATAATAGCTAAAACAGCCACGCTCCCCCCTTCATCATTAATCCATGCTGTTAAAGCTGTGCCACTGACTATATTTGAAGGTTCAAAAGCATTTCTAATAGCAGAGGCAACATCTTTTTGAGCCAAAATACCCGAAGGAACAGGGGGGCCTGCTGGTGCATCAATTGCATCATAAAACCCTAAGGTAAAGATATTCCCAGCATCAATAACAATCCTTGAGGCAAATAGGCTAAAATTAATCAGCAGGGCAATAATGATAACATCTATTATTAGTTTTTTTTGAGCAAACTTGCCAAAATCTAAAATTATAGAAATGGAAATAGCAATCAACACAAAAATAAACATCATATTGGCAAAATCCCTAAGATTATCCCACGCAGTATTTACAAAGGAGGCATTCAAAACACTCGAGCTCATAGACCAAACGAGAAAGTAGTTAAAAATACCGGCGGTCACCTTTAAAACAAAAGCAGCTGGTTTATAAAAAATTTCTTCTGCTATTACAACCAAACAACCTTCAACAGAAAAATTAATAGGATGAAGAAACATATTACATGTTAGTTTTGTTACATCTATTGGTGAAGCGTGAGCAACACTAGCACCAATAGGAGCAAAAACTCCCACCAAAACAACAAAAAAGAATATTAGAATAAGAAATTTTTTTTTCATTACCATTTAATCACTTTAAGGAAAAACAACAAGACCTACGGTAACCAAGGATTATTACATTGATTAAGCTGTTGTAATAATTGGTTGTTTCTAATTACCAATTGTTCGCGATAATCCTCGGCATCACTCAATTCAATAGCATTATAGAGGCTTCCACTAGACTGTAAATTCTGATAATTTAGGGTGACTGAATTTAATTGTGCTGTTGTTGCTGAGGGAGAACTAATAACCGCCTTTAAAGAGTTTAGGTTGTTTATGTTGTTATTAGCGAGAGTGGTGTCGTTGGAAATATTGGTTTGGGCAACAGCAGTTGATGCTATTTCATTATTTACAGCCACCACACTGGCTCCTTTTGCTATATAACAAGCCTTTAGGGACAGTAATGTATTCATAACACTGTTTGACGCTGTAAGAACTTGATTATTCTTCCCAACAAAAGCATTTTCAGCAACAATATCAGCATTTATACCATTCAACAAACCAGTCAAAGTTGAGACATTCACTGTTTGTATTGTTCCAAGAGCTTGTAATAATGAAGTTCCTGAAGGTCCTGGGGTATTTGCAGCAAACAAACCAGTACTTCCAAGAACTTGCTCGGAGAGTGTTGTCAAAACACCCATAATAATTTCGTCTATTTCGTCCGCGGCTACCAAAGCATCTTGTCCTGAACCGAGCGTTTTACTTATTGCTTGAGAAATTGTTTGTCCTGGTGTTATTGTTTGACAAGGAGAAGCTGGTCCATTTGGACAATCTTGCATAGCAAGAAAACCATCCGACCAATTCCACTTTGTTTGTTCTATTGTTTGTTTTCTTTCTATTTCAGCATCGAGTCTTTGTGATTCATTTATAAACGAACTTACAGGACTATTTCCTTTGTAAGTTGCATTTGACCACTCGTCCCAACCCCAAGTATATGCCGTTCCTTCTATATTCATATCAAGATAAGCGGGAGCGGGAGCGGCTATATGCTGCATTATAAGTGCAGAACGAATAACACCAGCAGAGGGACTGGCCCCTAAACGGCCAGCAACCTCACTATCCCATTGCAGGGTAACATCTTCTTCTAATTGTCTCACAAAAAAATCCACATCTGTCACAAAAGCAGGCGCTCCAGAAAAACCACTATTTATCCAAGAAATCGAACTTTCTGTCATCCCTTGTATAAGAGATTTGGCGGCAAAATAAGCAATAGGATCAAGAACAAACTCTTTCAAGTAGTCCTGCATAGAAAGAGCTAACTGTTTCACTGTGGTAACGGCTGTCATTGCGTTTTTAACAAAATTTCCTGGGTCAAAAACAACATCCCCCACTCCAAAAAGAGCCTCGGCTTTTTGTGTTTTATAAAAAAATGTTGGAAGAATCAACAAGTTTATTATTAAAAATATATTAATTATTTTTTTCATTTTTAATTTATATTATTATCTTTTAAATAGGTTCCTATTTTGAAAAACTCTCCCACAAATTTTTCTTGATTTTCAAAATATTTTTTAGCACCAGTTAAACCTCTCAAAGGGTCTTCCATAGAAAGAGACATGTCTTCAATGTTTTTAATTAAATTTCCTAGTATTGTTACAATATTTAAATGGTTGTTTACAAGGTCTGATGGGGTTATTATTTTAACCAGTTCATTTTGTAAGTTTATATAGTTTATGGCAGACTTTTTCAATTTTTCAATTTCTTTACTGTCGTTGTTTTCTAATGCTCTTTTCAAAACAAGAAGGTCATTTTCTCCGTTTGTATAAGTGCCCAAAACAGAAACAATCTTGTCGTAGTATGTCTTAACAGAATCTTGACTATTGTTTGTTGTTTTTATGTCGGAGATTGAATATTTATTTGATGAACTTTCTAAAACATTTTCCAAAACAATTGAATCTATTAATTTTTCCTTATTGGTATCGGTCAACAAACCAGCTTGTTTTAGCCCAATATATCCGATTAGCAAGTCTTTTGAGGCTAGGTCTGTTCTATTTAAATCTTTCCTGTTTTCCAACTCTTTTTTGTAATTATCAAAATAAGTATAAAAACCTTCTTCGGTTAGTCTATTATCTTTTTTAAACTCATCTTTGTCGCTTATACCATCCCCATCGGTATCGGGATTGTTTGAATCTGTTTTTAATAAAAATTCTTCCCAATCCATAAGACCATCTCCGTCAGTATCCTCGTCTGTTTTGTTTATTTTAGTAGCATCGTCTTGGTTGGATGAAAAAGAAAAAGTTGCTTTGTTGTCATTTTTAAAAACAAAAAAATAAACACCAAAAATGACAGCAACTACAAAAAAAACAGATACTAGTTTTTCACTGGGTAACCAATCTTTATTCATGGCTAAATTATAGCAAAAAAATTACTTATTTCTTAGTAATTTTTTTGTGTATAACTTTTGTTTAATTAATCTTTATAAACAAACTTTTCCAATCATTTTTTGATAAATTCTCTGCCCTTATTTTTGGTGAAAAATTTAATTCTTGAAAAGATTTATTTAAAATTTCCTTGTTTAGTTCTTTTTTTTCATCATAATCTGTAATCAAATTATTAATTAAAGTCTTTCTTTTGTGGGAAAAACCGGCTTTTACTAGATAAAAAAAGTCTTTTTCTGCTATTTTTTTATGTTTTTCTCCTTCTTTTTCTTCTTTAAAGAAATTCTTTGAAATATTATTAATCAACAAAATAGCTGAATCAACTTTTGGTTTCGGTGAAAAATTCTCGGCTTTTACTGTTTTTACATATTTAGGATCACCATAAATTTTGACACTTATCGATAAAATACTTTCTGGTAATTGTGTAATTCTCTTTGCTACTTCTTTTTGAACCATTAAAACCATCATCGTTGGTTGTTTTTTTTCTGATAAAAATTTTTTAACTATTTTACCTGTAATATAATAAGGTATATTTGCAACTATTTTATAATCTTCTTTTAAAAATATATCTTTTGCTTCAAAATCTAGAATATCCCCATAAATTACTTTTAACTTATCTTTTTTAATATAATTTTCAAACTTCTCTTCTAAATAAGAAATCAACCTTATATCTTTTTCAACAACTATAACCTTTCCAGCTTTATCTAAAAGTTTTTCAGTCAAAACACCTTTTCCTGGCCCTATTTCTAAAATAAAATCATTATCACTGATATCAGCTGTTTCAACAATCTTATTAATAATATTACCTGACTTTAAAAAGTTTTGTCCTAGTGTTTTTTTATTCTGCATATATTGTTTATATATTATATATATATCTATTATATATATATGATAATGTGGATATGTTGATAAACTAATTAAAATCTTATTTACAAACAACTTTATACTTCTTATTAATATAACAAACTGTTAATAAATAAACATCAACTGTTAATAAACTTTAAATAATAATAAACTTTGTTTATAAACAGTTTGATATTAGATATTTATCAACCTACTTTTAAACAGATTAAAAATCTAAATAAATTATTTTTTCCTCATTATTATTTGTCTCAATAATTTCCTCTTCTATTAAATTATTACTTATATCAGATATAAATTCAGAAGGTTGATTCATTTGTCTTGAACCAAAAATAGTTCTTACTGAAGAGAAAGACAAAAATATTTTTTTTCTCGCCCTGGTTAAAGCAACATAAAACAGTCTTCTTTCTTCTTCTTTTTGATTTTCTGTTTGTCTTTCAAAATCCCTTTTACTAGGAAATAATTTATCTTCTAATCCTGTTATAAAAACATAATCAAACTCCAAACCTTTAGAAGAATGAACCGTCATAAGTTTAACCTTTTCTTTTCTTTGTTGATTTTTGTCTACCTCATCTTGGTCAGTGGCCAAAATAGCATCTTCTAAAAGCTTCTCAATTCCCTCTGGTGTTGGTAAATAATCATATTTTGTAGCCAAAGTAACAAATTCCCTTATATTTTCTAACCTTTCTTTATCCTCTTCTGTTCCATTTTTTAGTTTTTCTTCAAGGCCAGTTTCTTTTAATATAAATTTAATAGTGTCTGAAGGTTTTTCTTCTAAAGCAGTTTTTTTTATTTTGTCTATTATTTTATAAAAATTTTCAACCTTCATTTTTACATTTGTACTCAGTTCATCTTGTTTGTTTGAAAATACTTTTAAAATAGTTAAAGGACCGATACCTCTTGGAGGAATATTAATTATCCTTTTCATATCAATCAGACTTTCTGGGTTTAAAGAACCTCTTATAAAAGACATAATATCTTTTATTTCTTTTCTTTCAAAAAACTTTGTTCCTAATACTTGATAAGGAATATTTTCCAACATAAAATATTCTTCTAAAACCCTAGACTGAAAATTAGCCCTATATAAAATAGCAATTTCATCAGGAGAAACTTCTTTTTCTAATAATTCTTTTACCCTTTTTGCTACTTCTTGGGCTTCGTTGTTTTCTGTATAATTTGAAATTACGCTTATTTTTTCACCTTCTTCTTTGTTTGTAAAAAGATTTTTTTCTTTCCTTATTTTATTTTTCTTAATTATATCGTTAGCCGCATTTAGGATTGTTTTGGTAGAACGGTAATTTTCTTCCAATACAATAGTGTTAACTTTTTGGAAGTCTTTTTCAAAATTTAAGATATTTTCAACATCGGCTCCTCTCCATGAATAAATATTTTGGTCCATATCACCAACAACACAAATATTGTTATTTTTTTGTGAAAGCAGTTTTGATATTTCATACTGAACCCTGTTTGTGTCTTGATACTCATCAATATGAATATATTTCCAAAGGTTTTGGTAGTGGTCTCTCACCTCGGCATCATTTTTTAAAAGAAGAGCTGTTTTTAAAAGCAAATCATCAAAGTCCAGTGCCTTTTCTTTTTCTAAAATTTTTTCGTAATCATCCCAAACACGAGAAACTATTTTTGTAAAATATTCGGTGTTGTTTTTTTTTGCGTAATCTTTGTGTGTTAAAAAATTACCCTTCTGTCTTGAAATTACCCCAAGTATTTTTGCTGGTTCAAATAATTTTAGATCAAAATTATTTTGAATAAGTGACTCCTTTACTGCTTTTTTTGAGTCATTTTTATCAAAAATATTAAAATATCTAGAGATATTTAGTTTTTGAGAATTTTCTCTTAGGATATGAACCCCTAAGGCATGAAATGTTTTTATAAAAGGTTTGTTTTGGTTGTTGGTCGGAAAGTTTATTTGATTATCTTCGGTAAGCATTTTTTCTATTCTCTCTTGCATTTCTTTAGAAGCCTTGTTGGTAAAGGTAACCGCCAAAATAGAAGAGGGGTTTACCCCTTCTTTTATAAGGTGAATTATTCTGTGAGTGATGGTTCTCGTTTTTCCAGCCCCTGCCCCGGCAAGGATAAGTATAGGCCCTTCTTTTTGAAGAACAGCCTCCTTTTGTGCTGGGTTTAAGTCTTTTAGGTGTTGCATTGGGATACTATAACATGAAAGAGCTCATAGCTTACAGCCTAAAGCAGACAATAATAGAATTATAAGAGTAATGGATTATTAATTGTGAATCGTGAATTAAGAATTATGAATTGTGGAGATGAATTTTGGAGAAGCCAAAATTCATCTGTTTAAAAATTAAAAAATTTAAAATTATTGATAAATTTCCGTTAAAAAAAATAAAAATTTTTGTATTTGGCTCTGTAGAGCCTTTTGGTTATCCCCATTCTGGTTGACCGAGACCTCTCATTTGCTAAAATTATAAGTAAGATTATCTACTATAAATAGTTTGTTAAATAGGTTGACTTTCTGTTTTTGTAGTATATAATCTTGGGTATTGTTGAAAATTTGAATGGCAGTGGGTTTTTAAAAACCCTGGAAGACACCCGGTTATTAACTAACACTTTAACTTATTTTATCTAACCAACAGGAATCTGATTTATCCAATAAACGGATAGAGAAGACGACAAAGTTGTTTTTGAAGAGACTTTTTGTTTTGAGGCTCGTTTTTGGTGTTTCTATAGTAATTTTATTTCCCTTATCAGTACAGGCAAATATTTTTTCATTTGTTTCCGATCTTTTTAATAATAGCGTTGATATAATAGACAAGACAGCCACCAACTCTCAAAACATGGCTTTGTTGGAAGCTTCTTTAGGTGTTGATCCTAATTTAGCCAAAGGAGGTGGCGAAATCGTGATTGTTGAGAATACCGCCCTGCTTTCAGAGACCGGCCCATCGGGGACTGTTCTTGATATTAAAGACCAAGTTGCAAGCGACCAAATAAGTATCTATGTTGTTAGGAAGGGAGACTCTCTTTCTCAGATAGCAAAAATGTTTAATGTTTCAGTAAATACCATTATTTGGGCAAACGATTTACATAAAAGTACAATTAAAGAAGGTCAAACTCTTGTTATTTTGCCGATCTCGGGTGTGAGACATACTGTTGTTGCTGGTGAAACTTTAGCTAGTATTGCAAAGAAATATAAAGGAGATTTAGATGAAATTTCTCAATTTAATAATATAGATTCAAAGGCCTCTTTAGCTGTTGGAGATGTCGTTGTCGTTCCTGATGGCGAAATGAATTCTTATAGTTATGGGACAACGAGTTCTGCTGTTGTTAAAGGAGCTGGAGGTCCTTCTTATAGTAGTGGTTATTATCTAAAACCAGTAAATGGTAGAAAGTCCCAAGGGCTCCATGGTTATAATGCGGTTGATATTGCGGCATCAACAGGAACCCCAATTTTTGCATCCGCTTCGGGGCAAGTTATTCTAAGTAAAAATTCTGGATGGAATGGTGGTTATGGTAATTATGTTGTTATTAAACACAATAATGGAACACAAACTCTTTATGCTCACATGAGTCAAGACATTGTTTATGTGGGGCAAGGGGTTGTCCAAGGACAAGTAATCGGTTATGTTGGGTCTACCGGAAAATCAACCGGCCCACATATTCACTTCGAGGTTCGCGGAGCTAAAAATCCATTTTAGTTTTTTGCAAAAAACTAAAATGGATTTTTAGTGAGCAATAAGTAATAAGATTTAAAAAAACACCCGCAAAGCGAGTGATTTTTTGTTTTTTAGATTATTTTTTACTTTTGTTGTTCCCGACTTTTTCTTAATGTTTCTTCTGCTTCTTTTTTAACTCTATCTAATTCTCTCATTGTTGAATCTTGTTTATTTTTAGTTGTGTTTATTTCACCCTCTATCTTTCTCTCCTCTCCCTCAATTCTTCTAAGTTCTCTTTCCGCTTCTTTTCCTTTTGAGACCTCATCTTCTTTTTGTTTTTTTTCTGACTGAAGTGTTCTTAAACTTGATTCAAGTTGCATCAGTTTTGTGGTATCTTGTTGTATTTCTCTTTCTAAAGCATCTAAATTTGACATATTTTTTTAAATTAAATTTAATAATTACTAATATAATAACATAGATTATTTTTTTAAATCTATTTTCTTTTTATCAAAACCAAAGTTTTTTTCATCAATCAAATCTATAAAATCTAGTTTTAGTTTATACCAAAAATCTCCATCTAAAATATCCATTGGTTTAGGCGGTATTTTGTAACCCCTTTTGGATAAGTGTTTGATGACTAAATCAAATCTCATTCCCTCCAGCCTTTCTGCTTTTCCTGAAAATTGTATACCAAAGTTATCTTCTTTGCTTTTATTACTGATGGTTATTGAGCCCGACACCAGATTATTTTTTTCAATAGCTTTTGAGTGTCGGCAATCTGGGGCAGACATCCAAAAAATATTTAAATCATCATCAAAAATATAAATAACATCAGCTACCCAGACTCCCCCGTCGTCAATCGTCCCTAAACTCATTAGGTGCCCAGATTTTAAAACTTCTAGTATTCTTTGTTTAATATCTACCATTTTTTTAAAGCTAACAGCTAACAGCTGACAGCTGACAGCCTACAGCTTACAGCTAGATGAATTTTGGCTAAAGCCAAAATTCATTAATTATTTAATAATACAAACTTCATTTAGCAAGGCCTTGCCTTACAATTCTACCAACTACTCACTACTCACTATAAACTACTTTTGGGTCTATACTGCAATGCCTCCAACAAATGATTCACCTTTATTTCTTCAGAATTATCTAGGTCTGCAATGGTGCGGGATAGTTTAATTATTTTATGGTAAGCCCGGGCGGATAAACCAAACTGTTGAGCCGATTTATTTAAAATATCTTTTACCTCTGGGCTTAGCTGAATAAAACTTTCTATATCTCTTGCCCCCATATCGCTATTTGTTTTAGATGAGCCCAATCTCTTTATTTGTTTATTCCTAGCCGAAATCACTCTACCCTTTATTATATCAGTTTTATCGCCGTTAAAAGTTTTTTCCAATAATTTTTTATGATAAATATTTGAGACTTCCACCCACATATCAATTCTATCCACAATCGGTCCTGAGATTTTTCTTTCATAGCGAGAAATACTTGCTGGAGGGCAAATGCATTCTTTGTTTGATTTATAATTTCCACAAGGGCAAGGATTCATGGCGGCGATGAGAATAAAATTGGCAGGGAAAATTGCTGATCCTTTAGCTCGAGAAATACTGATAATTTTGTCTTCTAGTGGTTGTCTAAGAGAATCAATTACCCTTCGGTCGAATTCTGGAAATTCATCCACAAAAAGTACCCCTTTATGAGCCAAGGTTACTTCGCCTGGTTTTGGAAAGGTTCCCCCTCCTACAATAGATACATGAGAAGAAGTATGGTGAGGAGACCTGAATGGTGGTTGGATTATCATGTTTTTATCCAACACCCCAGCAACAGAATGGATGGATGTCACCTCCAAGACATCCTCGAAGGAGAGTTGGGGGAGGATGTGGCAAAAAGCCTTCGCAAGCATAGTTTTGCCCGTTCCAGGAGGCCCGTACATAGCTATATTGTGTCCACCAGCGGCCGCGATTTCTAGCCCTCTTTTGGCTGTTTCTTGCCCTTTTATATCAGCAAAATCAATTAAGTATTCGGAATTTGTATATTTTATTTTTGTTAAAGGTTGAGGCTGTATTTCTTCTTGAGAATTTGTATCTAAATGATTTAATACTTGTTTCAAATCTTCCACTCCATAGATTGTAATTCCTTCTATTAAAGCTCCTTCCAAAACATTTTCTTTTGGTAGATAAACCTCTTGGAAACCTTGTCTCTTGGCTTCCCTAACTAAAGGCAAAACCCCTTTTATTCTTCGGAGTTTCCCGTCCAAAGAAAGTTCCCCTAAAAATATTTTACTGGCTGGGTCAAAATTAGTTTTATCTGTGGCTAATAAATAAGCTAAAGCAATTCCCAAATCAAATTTAGGTCCTTCTTTTTTAATATCAGCCGGAGCCAAAGCAATTACAATCTTTCCTTGGTTGCTTTTAGGTGATTTAAAGCCAGAATTTTTTATAGCAGCCGATACTCTGTCACGAGATTCCTCAACAGCTTTATCAGGAAGACCAACAACAGAAAAATGATGTAAGCCTTTTGAAATATCAACCTCAATATCAATGATATGAGCTTTGAGGAGATTTGTTTGGGCAGAATATACTTTGGAGAAAGACATAGGGATAAGTATAAACCCCCACACCTTTTATTGCATTGCAAAATATGTGGATATTTTCTTCCTGATATTTTTACAACAAAAGGTGTGGGGGTAAAGTAGCAAGTATCAAGTAACAAGTTTATAAAAAACAAAAAAACACCCCCAACGGGGTGTTTTTTATTTTGGAATTATTACCTCAAGTTTGTGTTTATGTGTTCTTTACAGGTTCGTGCTGAAGGATTTGCTTCCAACCTCGCTTCTTCTATTGGTTTGCCGTCTACTTCACAAAGACCATAAGTTTCTTCCTCTATTTTTTCTAGAGCTAACTTTACATTATTATATTTAGCTTCTAAATCGTTTAAAATAGCGGAGTTACTTTCAAAATCATCTATTGAGTCAGCTACTTCGTTTAAATCTGCACCAGGAATATTTTCTTCTGGTTGTTTAGCTTCCCAGTCGTTTGGATTTGATGGGTTTCTTCTTCCCACACTTTCCAATTCTTTTTCTAGATTTGCTAATTCTTTATCTAATTTTTCTTTATATTTTTTTAAATCTATTTTATTCATGATCTTAATATTATCATATAATCACAATTATGAACATTTACTAGTCTTTTCTCTCTAAATCAGCATTTAATAGGCGTTTAAACAACTCTTTTAGGGTAGTTTCGTTGTTTGCGACTACAAGGGTTTCTCTGTTTATAAAAGCGTAAACAAACTCTATTTTTCCTTCGTTGTTTAATAATACCCGGACATCTTTATTTGATATTATTAAATCTTGGAAGTCATTTTTGTACCTATCGATTTTCGAATCTCTTCTTTGGAAGAGAAAGGATAATTCATCAAACATGGTTTTTTCCCAGGTTAACATTCCAGCAAAAGCATTTTCATAAGATTTTACTTTAAAAATTAGAAAAGGATTATTTCCCAAGGCTGAATGTAGACCAAAGACAAAATCGGGTCTCAGAGATCTTTTTAAAGGAGATAAAGATTTTGTCTCTAGTAAATTTAAAAATACTTCTGTTGTTAAGAGTAATTTACTCCCATCTGCTTTTTCAACAACAAATTGCCCAGTACTGTCTTCTATTGTTAAAAATAATTGTATTATTTGTCCCAAAGGAATAGAGGTTAAATCTATCTCGGCGATAATGTCTTCTATTATACTTTTTTTGTTTAAATTATTTAAGAAAAGCTCTTTTTGATAATCAGAAAAAATAAAAGAAGGGATTATAATTTCTGTAATGCCGGCGTTATTTTTTTTGTTTATATAGTAATTACCCACAAAACCAGCTATCAAAGAAAATAAGACAATAATAATTATTATCATAAAGCCTAGGGGAATTTTTTTAGAGAGGCCCTCTTCGCCTATTTTGTTGTCTCGGTAAGGCCTTTTTTCTTTCTCAGAAACAACTATTTTTGATAAAGAGGTTTTTTGACTTTTTAAAATGTTTGCAACGTCATCTCGATAGGTTCTTAATGTTTTTACTTCTTTTTCTTTCCATTCTTTTACCTTATCTTCCGGGGTATTTTTTTCAATAGGAATAATATCACTTTTTGTTATTGGTCGTTGGATTTGTTCCTCGGGTGTCACTTTCTCCTGTAGTCTTTGTGTTGCACTCTTTTTTTTGTAATTTAGTATTAGTTCTTTTTTTTTTAAATCATTTTCTTCATTTTCATTCTTTTGTGTTTCTGATATTTCTGCGTCTTTTTCTGTTGGTAAAATTTCTATTTTACTATTCAGAAAAACCCCGTTCTTTCCACTCGGGTTATTATTTTCATTATTAGGTATTTTATTGTTTGTTTCATCCATAATACTTATATAGTATAAAATAAAATGTAGAAAGTTGAAAGTAAAAACTATTTATAATAAGGAGAGGGGGAAATTTTTCTTTGAAAAATTTCCCCCTCAACCCACCCTCTCTTTTTCAAGAAAATTTTATTCAGGCTTTTTTACAAAGTTAGGGTCGATGTCTTTTATAGACAGCTTAATTCTTTCTTGTGCATCTATCTCTTTGATAATCACAGGGACTTTTTGGCCCTCTTTCAATATTCCTTCCATTTTTTCAATTCTAAAAGGAGCAATTTCTGAAATATGAACAAGGCCTTCTTTGTTTGGTGCTATTTTAACAAAGGCTCCAAAGTCTAGGACTTTTATTACTTCTCCTTCGAACTTTTCTCCAACCAAAAAGTCTCTCGTCATTTCTCCAACAATTTTTTTAGCCTCTTGAGCAGAACCATTTTTACCAGTAATGAATACTGTCCCGTCGTCTTCTATATCAATCTCTGCTCCCGTTTTTTCTTTAATTTCTTTTATTGTTTTTCCTCCCCCACCAATAACTAGCCCGATTTGGTCTTGTTTGATTTTGATAATTAATATTTCTGGCGCATTTGGGGAAATGTTTGTTCTAGGTTTTGCTATTTCTTTCTCTATAACATCGAGAATTTCTAGGCGAGCTTTTTTTGCAGCTTCTAGTGCCTCGGATAAAATTTTCAAAGGAATTCCACCAACCTTAACATCCATCTGAATCGCTGTTATTCCATTTCTTGTTCCTGCTACTTTAAAATCCATATCACCATGGTAATCTTCAGGACCTTGAATATCTGTTAAAAGTTTGTAGTTGCTTTCGCTTAACATCATAAGCCCAGAAGCAATTCCTGCGACAGGTGCTTTGATAGGAACTCCTCCATCCATCAGCGCTAAAGTACTTCCACAAACTGATGCCATCGAAGTGGATCCGTTTGATGCCATTGATTCAGAAACAATTCTTATTGTGTAGGGAAAATTTTCTTTTGAAGGGATTACTGCCAGCAAAGCTTTTTCAGCCAAAGCCCCGTGCCCAATCATTCTTCTATTTGTTCCTCCCATCCTTCCTGTTTCTCCTGTAGAAAATGGAGGAAAATTATAATGGTGCATAAATTTCTTTTCCATTTTCTCTTCCATTCCATCTATAAGTTGAGCATCTTTTGGCCCACCTAAAGTAAGCGCTGAAAAAACATGAGTACCTCCTCTATAAAATATTCCTGACCCATGTATTTTTTTTGAGACTCCTCCTGCTTGAGCAAAAAGATTTCTTACCTCGTCCATTTTCCTTCCATCGACTCTTCTATTATTTTCAATTGCTTCTTTGTGAATTAAATCATTAACAGCTTCTTCATAGTGATCGAGAGCTAGAGAAATACTTTCTTCAGTGGATTGCTCTTTAAATAATTTTTTCCACTCATCTTTTAATCCTTCGATCCCTTTTTTTCCAGGACCACTAAAAACAGCACCTTCTAGTTTTGGTGTTATTTCTTTTTTGAATAATTCTACAGTTTCTGATGATAGATTTGGTTTTACTATAACTTGTTTTTTCTTTCCTATTTCTGCAATAATTTTTTTCTGAAATTCTTGGATTTTTTCTATTTCTTGGGAGGCCATTTTTAATCCTTCATTAACCACATCTTCACTTGTTTCCTTTGAGCCAACTTCTATCATATTTATATTTCCGTCTTTTCCACAAGCAACCAAATCTAATTCCAAGTCGTCATTATTTTTGAAAAGATAATTTGGGTTTATTTTGTATTCACCATTTTTTGCAATTCTTACTGCGCTCACAGGACCATTCCAAGGAATGTCCGAAGTAGCTAATGCCAAGGATGCGGCAGTAATCGCTAAAATATCCGGATCATAATCTCCCAAAGAAAGGATGGTGATGATTACCTGAATTTCATTTCTAATATGTTGTTCAAAGAGAGGGCGAATAGTTCTGTCGACAACTCTTGCCCCCAGAGTTGCTTCATCAGAGGCTCTTCCTTCTCTCCTCATAAAACGACTTCCTAAAATTTGTCCCGCCGCATAAAATTTTTCTTCGTAATCTACCGTTAAAGGAAACCAATCCCCCCCCTCTCTTACATTCGAAGACATAACTGCTGTTGCCAAGATTGTGGTATCCCCGCAACTAAGCATAACTGATCCGTTGGCTTGATCAGCCAAATCATTAAATTGGGCTGTTAGAGTTTGACCCCCTATCTCCATGCTGTATTCTTTTTTTATCATATATATTAAAACTTCCACAATTGGAGTACTTCTTCGTCAGTTTCAAAAAAAATTTTTTCGCCGTATTTAAAATACGCCTCAAAAAATTTTTTCTCACTTCCTCGAATTACTCGCAATTTTGAAAGTTTTTTAGATGTCTAGTTTCCAGATTTTAGATCTGAAAGTATGTTTCAAACCTACCTATCTAAAAACTAAACAATTAAATTTTTAAAACCCACTCGACTCTCTTGATTATATCTATTTTACAGGCCTTCGCAAGGAAAACACCCTTATTTATATAGATTGGAAACAGAATAACATAAAGCTAAATTTTTTTTGAGGAAAGAACAAAATGCCTGAATACCTTAATTTAGAAAGAGATTTATGTAATATTTTTTTTAGGTTTTCTTTTTTTTGTATACAAAAAAATATAAATAGAAGATGAATAACAGAGCCACGTTTGGAAAGAACACCCAAGGTGTTCCCCAAGACACTCCATTAAACTTGTAATCAAACAACGGCCATAGAAAAGGTGTGGGAAAAAATTCAAAACTGTGTGTAAAGATATCCAGAGCAATATGAAAAAACCACGCCCCCATTTCCCAAAGAGGTTTCTTAAGAAAAAACCAAACAATACCGAATACCACAAAAAATATTATTAAGCTGTGAGTAATATTGTAGAGAAAATCTACATACTGAGGAATGAGAGAGGGGTCTGGAGGTCCGTTTTCAAAAGATACTCGCTCAGTAAATCCTAATAAGTTAGAAGCAAACAAAATCCCGAAAGATAAAATATCTGGAGCTAGCCCAAAAGTGCTAGCAAGTAAAAAACTTTTTCGGCTCTTTCTTCCGAAGGCCACCCCTCCCCAAAGAGCATGTGATAGTGTATCCATTTTTTAAAAAATTATTTTTTACTTTTTCCAACCAAACAAGACATATAAGATTTTGCTTTTTTAAGAAAGCTTTCAGCTTCAGGGCTACCTTCTTTTGGGTAGCCTAAGTTGGATAAAATTTTTTCTACTTTTCCTTCGCCCCCAGTAAAAGAAATTTCTCCGCTAGGTGCATTTACTGAAATGTTTGAGAAACCTTCTTTTTCTAATGTGTCAGTAATCATTTTTTCACAACCCCCACATTTTATATTTAATACTTTAATTGTTTGCATAATATTTTTATTGCTAGATATTTTTTATAGAGAATCAAAATTTTTACAAGAAGGAGTGGGGTCATTTTCTTTAATTCTTTTTCTGCAAATTTCCCCAATTGCTAAAGCCCCTTTTATCCCTGAGATATAAATTACATCTGGGACATATTTTCTACTCTCATTTTCTTCATTAACTATTTTGCCAGTTCTCATTTGTAGAATAATATTTCCTTTTTTTGAATTCCCATTTATTTCTATGTCACCAGAAAATTGTTCCCAATCAATGGACCTTACTTTATTTTTTCTGTAGTTTATTAATCTTGTTGGAGTCCCCACAAAGTAACCCCCTTTTTTAAAAAAAGAAAAAATACCAAATCCTAATATATAAATTCCAACCAAAACAAAAATAGCCATTACTAACATTGGGGCAATAAGAGGATTAAGGTTTTGAAGACTTGCTACAACTGGAATTTCGTTGGAAGTAAAATAAACTTCTTTCCCTTGGAAAAGAGGACCCAGAAAAGCGAACATAAAAACACCAGTAAAGGTGAGCCAAATGATTCCAAAAACACCTAATGAAAATATTTTTGTGAGTGGTTGGGTATGCCTTGCTTCTACCTCGAAATCTTTTCTTTCGGAACCAATAGCAATATTTAGTCCTTTTGGTAATAAAATTTTTTCAATCATAATTGTTACAATTTTAGAATAATTATTTGGGAGAAATTTTATTTCTTCGCGACTCTTCTTTTCCTATTCCCTTTGTAGCCCATTAAATATTTTGAGTGTTCTTTATCTAGGTCCATAAAATCGTCAGCCTTTTCCATTAACTTTGATGACGAAGATCGTCCGAAGGAAACAACTTCAACTTGGCAACCTTCATTCATTTGTAAATATTCTACAAGAGGAATAAAATCTCCGTCCCCTGAGACAATAATAATTGTATCTAACTTTGGTGCCATCTTAACAGCATCAATGGCAAGACCAACATCCCAATCGGCTTTTTTTGCTCCGCCAAAAAATATTTGTAAATCTTTTGTCTTGGCTTCTATTCCTAGTTTTTCGAGAGCTTCAAAAAAAGTAGATTCTTCTCCTGACTCGGTTGTGATTACATAAGCAATCGCACGAATCAAAGCTCTATCCCCCACCGCATCATCCATTATTTGTTTAAAGTTTACTTTTGCTTTGTAAAGATTTTTTGCACTGTGGTATAAATTTTGGGCATCAATAAAAACCCCAACCCTTTGTTCTTTGTGTTTTGTTATAGACATATTTTTTGAGCTTACAGTAGACAGCTTACAGCTTACAGCTTTTGAAAAATTTGCGAAGCAAATTTTTCAAACCATCGACTATAAAGTATTAAAATATTTCTGCCAATATATAGTTTATTTTTGGCGGAAAAAATTGATAAAATGTATAAAAATTTGTACTTAAAGTACTTAAATAAGTATAGAGTATCAAGTATCAAGTATCAAGTAACGACTAATAAGTGATTAATAGAAAAGCTTACAGTTTATTCCACGCCTTTCTTTTGGAAAATAAAGGTGTGGGTGTTTATAGATAACAGCTTCCAGAAAATTTCTTGACAAAAGGTTGACTTTGGTATATAATTATCGTGTAATTTAGCTCTTTGATTTAACTACTTACGAGTGGTCATAGCTAAAAGATTTTATAAAACACTAATTCATAAAAAATGAATGGGCAAATGAAATTTTTTGGCTATGACCAATTGGTGGAAGTAGCACACCCTCAAATAAGAGGGAAAAATTAGAATAGGAGAAAACTCATGGAGAAGACCTATGATGGACAGACAGCAGCTTTTTTGGCAGCTGTGGCAACTTGTATGCCGAGGAATATGAGTTCTGAGGTTATGCAAGGGTGGATTACAGACCTTACTGGATTGAAAAAGATTTTGGCAGAGGCATTTTGTCCGCCATCGCAGAACTACATCACCCACACCTTCACAATTTTGGTCGACGAGACCAAGACTGTGGAGGAGCTGGTTGTCGAAGGGAACTATGATTGGAGTGACAGTAATGTTACTTCAAAAAACTTCCCTCGTTCCGAGGAAGGAACGAAGGATAAAAAGGAAGTCGCACTTTTTCATTTCAACAAGACGATGACATCGGAAGATGTTATCGCTGAAATGAAAAAAGACGGGTACAGACCCGCGACAATCTTTGAACTTCTGGCACTGGGTGTTACCCAACCAGAGCTTCAGAGGGGATTTCCTATTATAGCCCTTGGTTCTGACTGTACCTTCGACGGTTCTCGTCACGTGGCTTATCTCTACGAGAGTGCTGGCGGACGTAATCTGCACTTGCTTTGGCTTGATAATGACTGGAATGACTACTGTCGTTTTGTCGGTCTCCGCAGGTAGTCCTTTGGGCTTTGTGCCTTTGATCTTTATTGATACTTAGCCCTTTGTTCTTGAATCGCTGAAGTTTTTCCTTGCGGAAAAACTTCAGCGATTTTTTTATGTTAAAATACAAAACGGTATTAGGTGAATACGTGAGCGATTACGGTTTCTCGCTACCGAATCCAGTATCCATACATTGAGAATATTCACGACCAAGGTTTTGAATAGAGTGATGTATGAGACTACTCAAAAAATGAAGATACTTGGTGTAAAATATTGAAGTATTTTAGATACTAAATAATATTCAACCCCGAGAGTAATCTAAGGGTGGTGGTTTGGATGATATTTTAAGAATTACAAATTTGTGAGAGAATAATAAAAACTGTACCCTAAACCATGCACCCTATCCCCTAAAGATTAAATAATAAAAAAACTGGCTTAGCCAGTTTTTTTATTATTTAATCTTTAGTCCTAGTGTTTTATTTAATTTCTCGTATCTTTTCTCGTCAGTTCCTTTTAAATATTTTAAATGTTTTCTTCTGTCAGCTACCATTTGGAGTAAACCTTTTCTTGAGTGGTTATCTTTATTATTTTTTTTCAAGTGGTTTGCTAATTCATCAATTTTTTTGGTCAAAATAGAAACCTGCGCCTCTGGAGAACCAGTATCTGTAGCGTGTATTTGTGTCTTTCTCAAGGCATTTAACTTTTTAGTCTTTGTTAACATAAGCAAAATATTATCACATACTGTTGAAAAACGCAAGTATTTTGGTGTTTTAGCGGTTTTTCTCGTTAGGACTGATCTTAGTGTTTTTTTTATGCTGTTATTTTGTTTTTTTCTAATTATACCCCTATAAATTTATAGTTTCTGGGGGTATAATTATCTTATGTCGCACAATATTTTAGATTTAAAAAAGCAATTTCTTGAATATCTCGAAATAGAAAAAGGTAGGAGCTTAAAAACTATTAATAATTATGATAGGTATTTGATTAGGTTCTTTGAATTTGCCAAAATAAAGGGCCCTGAAGACATAAATGATGATAATGTCAGGGAATTTCGTCTTTGGTTAAACCGCCAGTTTTCTAATGTTGAAAAACGTGAGACTTTAAAAAAGAAGACCCAAAACTACTATTTAATCGCTCTACGCGTTTTTCTCAAGTATTTAGTTAAGAGGGATATTAGCTCTTTAGCTCCTGATAAGATTGAATTGGCAAAAGTCCCAGAGCGGTCCATTGATTTAATCTCTTCTGATGAGTTAATTCGCTTAATGGATGCCCCGGACACAAAAGACATAAAAGGCTTAAGAGATAAGGCTATTCTTGAACTACTCTTCTCAACAGGTCTGCGTGTTTCCGAGCTTTGCTCATTAAATATTGATATTGATTTAAAAAAAGATGAAATGCCTATTCGTGGGAAAGGTGAAAAAGTCAGAGTAGTTTTCTTGTCGCAAGAAGCAAAAGACGCTGTGGCTGAGTATTTAAGAAATCGCAAGGATATGGAGGAGCCTCTTTTTATATCACCCGGGCAAAACGGAGGGAAGAGATTAGACCCTCGTTCAATACAAAGAATTGTGAAACATTACGCTATAAAAGCAGGAATAACAAAAAATGTTACCCCACATGTGATAAGGCACTCTTTTGCGACAGATTTATTGCAAAATGGGGCTGATTTACGCTCCGTTCAGATGATGTTGGGGCATTCAAGTATCACTACAACTCAGATTTATACCCATATTACAGATAAACAGCTAAGAGACGTGCATAAGAAGTTTCATAATAGAAGGAGCTGATAGCTTGTAGCCGGTAGCTGATAGTACTATGATGGATTTTGACTTGATTTAATTTTATGTTTGTTTATAGTTAAGTTAGAAAAAATTAGTGTTGGGATTGTTTATAAAAAATGGTTCTGTAAAGAAGTTAAAAAACAAAAAAGGAGTATTTGGTGATGGCTAATTTAACAATAGTTCTTTCAGAAGAAAATCAACGAGAACTACAGGAGATGGTGAATGGGCTTCAAAATGGGTATAATTTTAAGGATACTGCTCCAGGAAATGCTGAGCTTGTTGTAAGTATTGGGCTATTGCATGTGACGCTGGTGGAATGGGGAATTCCTTTAGAGGAATGGAGTATGATGAAGCCTGGGTAATCTGTTAAATTTACAAGTAGTTTTTATAGCGTAGCTTGTGTTTTTAGCAAGCTACGCTACTTCTTTTTTTCAGAAAAAAGTTTCTAGTAAAATATTAAAAAATAAAAAACCCGCTGAAACGGGCTTTTCTTCCGTTTGGCGGGTTTGTTTCACATGCGAAAGGTTTGGTACGGTTCATTAAATCCAGTGCTAGGTTCGTATATAAAAACGATTTTCTTGTCTTTTGGTACTTCGTGCAAACGAATTTCAAAATACTCATCGTCTAGATAGTTATATTGTTTGCACAAATATTCCTGAGCCACTGGGTCTTTTTCGGGAAGAATTTTACGAATTTCTTCCAGAGCTTTTTCTCTGTCCTCAGCGTCAATAACAAAAGTTTGGCTAGTAAAACTGAGCCACCTGTGTTGCCCTATACTTGGAAATTGAATGGATGCGATGAACATTAGCGTGTTCCTCCTGTATTGTAGGTTGACTTAAAACAAGATTAATTTTTTCTATCAAAAATATATATGATTATAACAGTTTGTAAAGAGATTGTGTTTTTTCCTTGATACTTGATACCTTACCCCCACACCTTTTTTTTTGGAAAAGAAAGGTGTGGGGGTTTACCAGCCCACACCTTTTAAAAAAAGATGTGGGGGTTTATACTTGAGCTATGCGAATTATCTCTTGGAACGTAAATGGAATAAGGGCTTGGTATAAAAAAGATAAGCTTGATTGGGTTATTCAATATGATCCAGATATTTTTTGTTTACAAGAAACCAAGGCCCACCCAGAACAACTCCCAGAAGAGTTAAAGAATCTTCATGGTTATTTCTCTTATTTCTCTTCTTCTCAATTAAAGAAGGGGTATAGCGGTGTTGCTGTTTATACCAAGGTAGAGCCAGAAAAGGTTGAATATGGAATGGGGGTAGAAAAATTTGACCAAGAGGGCCGATTTTTAGCTTTATATTTTAAAAATTTTGTTTTGATTAACTGTTATTTTCCTAACGGAGGGATGGGCCCGCACAGATTGGAATACAAGATGGAGTTCTATGAAACCTTTTTGAAATTTATTAAGAAGCTTGAGAAACAAGGCTCGAATGTTGTTTTTTGTGGTGACGTTAATACCGCCCACAAAGAAATTGATTTAGCTAGACCAAAGCAAAATGAGAAAAACACAGGCTTTTTACCAGAAGAAAGAGCTTGGATTGATAAGGTTATTCAAAACAATTTCGTTGATGTTTACAGAGTTCTCTATCCTGAGAAACTGGATACCTATACATATTGGGATATGAAGACCGTGGCCAGGGATAGGAATGTTGGGTGGAGGATAGACTATTTTTTTGTTTCTCAAGATTTTGTGAAACAAGTTGATGATATAAAAATACTAGGAGATGTCTATGGGTCGGACCATTGCCCTATCGTTTTAGAATTAAAATAGAAAGGCTTGATTTTATAAGTATTTTTGTTTATCTTTAATAAAGACATTGTTTTCTTGCAGAATAAAAATTTAGCAATGGAGAGGTGCCATGGGAAACAAAAAGAATTTTGTTATTTGGCTTTTGTGTCCGGTTATTTTAATCTTCTTTGCGACGATTGGAGCACAGTCTATCCCTATTAAGGAAGGGGCCCCATTTATTATTATTTTTCTTGTAAAAGCTCCTATCTACATTGTGGCCATTGCCTTTTGGGTGATGCTTATTATCCCAACAAAAAAAGACAAGAAGTCGTCGCGGTGAAGAAAGGGGTTAATAATTAAAGAGAGTTATGGGTGGCCGAAAGGCCACCCTATTTTTTATAAAGGACACGCCATAGTTATCCACACTTGTCCTTTACAATGTCCTTTAGAATGATAATATATTACCAGAAAGATTTTTGGCCAAAAAATAAACTGTTCTTTTATGTTCTTTTAAAATTTTTACCTTTGTTAAAAAGGTCACTCATAAAACCGTCTATTCGTAATATTTTTTTATTTGCGAGTCATAATCTCTATTTAGACTTCGCTATTTTGTGGTTTGTTTTTGCCATTCTCAAACCATACTTTTCTTTTTTACGATGAGGCGGTTTTTTTATACCCAAAAATCCCAAAATTAACGAATTTCTTTGTCGTGATTTGCAAAATTTTGTTCACTGTATATCAAATACACCTCACAAAATTTTTCAAACTACTCCTCGAAATCCATTTAATTTTGGGATTTTTGTATGATATGAAAAAGATTTGATTTATATATTAAAAACGACCAGTCTAGCTATAAAAGCTAGCTGGTCGCTAGAAACAACACCCAATCTTTGTAAGACCGATTGAAAGGTGATCTTCCTTTCGGCACGACTTTCGCTCGCCGCTACTGACCGCATCGTTGACAGTGTTGCTCCCACTGTTTATATTATATGAATACAAACAAAAAATCAAACAAAAAAGTTTTACCTTCGCAAAACTTTTTAGCTGTTGACTGTTGGCTGTAAGCTTTTATATTATTTTACTCCAAACTTTTTTCTTATTTCTTCCACCTCCTTTGCTTCCTCAACATCTTTCTTATCCCTCCCCTCTTCCCCAAGCTTTTTTAATTTCTCATAAGGTAACTCTAATAGTTCTTTTGCTCTTTTTTGTAGGTATTCCTCGGTGTTTAGTTTTGGGTCATCCAATACCTCTTCTAATAAAGCGTGCAAAGTATAGCCAAGCTTAGGTCCTGGTTTTTCTTTTAAAACATTTATTAAAACTAAGCCGTCTATTTTAAGCATCCCTACTGACACAGGATCTTTCATTGCTTCTTCAATCATTGAATGGTATTTTCTTAATCGATAAGGGTTTTCTACAGGTCTTCCCATTCCTATTCGGTCACAAAAACGAACTTTCATTAAATCCCAAACAAGTTCTGGCCCAACATTTTTGATTATTCTTCGTACAGCAGAAAGTGTGATCTTTTCAATGTCTGAAAAGAATAAATGATTTCTAACTAATTTTGTTACAATTTCTGTTGTATTTTTATCAAACTTTAATCTTCCCATTATTTCCTTTGTCATTTTTTCTCCCACCACATCATGACCATAAAAAGTATTTTCATTTTTTATCTTATCAAATCTCTTTGATTTTGGTTTCCCAATATCATGAAATAGAGCCGCTAATCTAACATGTAGTGGCCAATCTTTGTCGGCTGAGTGTTGCAAAGCGCGAAGGTTATGTTCCCAAATGGTGTATATATGGGCCCCTTTTTGGGTATTATCAACCCCCTCCTCTAATTCTGGGATGATATATTTGAGGATATTTAAATCATGGGCTGTTTCGATAGCCTTCATCGGATTTTTTGACATTATAATTTTAACAAACTCATCCTTGATTCTCTCTTTGGAGATTTTCTCCAATTTGTCGGACAGTTTTTTTATTGATTCTTTTGTTTTGTTTTCTATTTCAAAATTTAACTCTGCTTCGAAACGCACAGCCCGTAGCATCCTAAGGGCGTCTTCTGAAAAACGATTATCGGATTCCCCTACAGTTTTTATTATTTTATTTTTTATATCTTCTTGTCCGCCAAATAAATCAACAATATTTTTATTTGTTGGGTTGTAAGCGATGGCGTTCATCGTAAAATCTCTTCTTTTTAAGTCATCTTCCAGTTTGTTGCTGAATAAAACCGAGTCTGGATGACGGCTATCAGAGTATTTTGTTTCTAAGCGATAAGGTGTTACCTCAACATTTTTCAGTGTCTCGTCTTTTGATTCATCATTAACAACCCCTACTGTCCCGTAGGTATTTTCATAGTAAGTATGCTCAAAAAGCCCTTGTATTTGTTCCGGAGTGGCATTGGTTGTTATATCCCAATCCTTAGGAACTCTTTTTAGAATAAGGTCTCTTACACAACCCCCTACTAGGTAGGCGTCAAAACCAGCCTTTTCTAGGGTTTCTGTGATTTTTAATATTTCTTTAGGGATTACAAAATTAGTCATGTATCTTTAATTATAACTAAATTATTCTTTTTGGCTAAATTATTTTTACTGCTGTTGATAGTTTTTTAAAACTATGTGATATAATAATTTTAATTATGAATGATTTTAAACAAAAAAAATCTAAAAATAAAGTTTGGATGGAAGAGAATATTGTCTACTATATTCTGTCTACTGAAGTAGATGAACAAGAGGCAATTCTTCTGAATGATATAGGGGGAAGTTATATTAATAGTGGTCAAGCTTCTTATGTTTTAATTGGTCTTCAGAAACAATCCAGCAAATTCTCTTCGTCAGCCAGAAAAATCTGGGTTAGATTTTTACAGAATGAGAATATAAAACGGGTAGCAATGTTTGGTGGAAATGTGGTCGTTCGGACACTGGCATCATTTGTTATTGCCGCTACCGGTAAGAAAAATATAAAATTTTTTAGTGAGAAGGATAAGGCTTTAGAATGGTTATTGGGAAAGTAAATTATTAACAATTAGTAATTAATAAAATAAAAATATGAGTGAAAACAAAGAGTTAAAGGAAGCATTTAAGTTAACATGTCATGATGTGGGGGTTGACTGTGATGTTGAGTTTATAGGAAAAGATTTTGAAGAGATTATGAAGAAAGCTTCTGTCCATGCAGCGGCTGAACATAATTTGCCTATTATTCCTCCAAATATTATGAAAAAATGTGCCCTCGCACTTAGAGGAATTTATTTGGATGAGAATGGGAATGAGGTAAAAAAATAATTTTTTTTAATTAATTTATGAAAAAAAAGGAAATCTCAACCCTTTTGTCTTTTATTGCAGAAGGACTTATTTTGTTTGATAAAAATGGGTTAATAACCTTGGTTAATCCTCACGCTACTTTATTATTAGATTATACTAGCGGTGAGCTATTGGGTAAAAAACTTTGCAATGTTGTTGATATTTACATTAACAAAACAAAGATAGGTAAAAATACAATCACAGAGGTTATTTTTAAAGAAGGGAAAGCCTTTAATACTCCACCAGGAAAAGTAGTTTCTTTTAAATCAAGGGGGGGTAGGATATTTCCTGTTTTTATTTCAGCTAAGTCTATTGGATCAACTATAGGTTTGGGTGATAGTTTGGGAGGAGTTTTAATCTTTAGGGACATCACAACGGAGAAAGAATTGGAAAATTACAAATTAAACACAGCCAAAAGGTTGGCTAGACTTACTCCAGTATTGCAAAAGACATCAATAGGGAATTTAGATGTTAGAGTAAATGTTCCTTCTAAAGAAGATGAGTTTACCGAACTTTTTGTGGGGCTAAACCTTATGATGGATGACTTGGAGGAATTGGAAAAAACAAGGAGGGAAAGTGAGCAAGAAAAAATGACAGCTGTTTTTGCAGCGGAAAGCGAGAAAAGAAAATTAACCGAAAAATATTCTAAAGAATTAGAAAAACAGGTAAAAGAGAAAACAAGAGAATTAAATCAGTCCAAGCTTCACATAGAAACTATCATTGAAAATTTGACTAATGGTCTTCTTGAATTTGATAATGATTATCAATTAGTCAGAATAAACAGAACTGCTGAGGCTCTTTTGGGAGTGGAGAGAAAAGCCGTCGTTGGTAAAAAAATTAATTTTGAAGGGAAAGACCCTACTTTGGCTTCCTTGGTAGAGGTTATTGGCCCTAAACCAAGTAAGGGTATAAAGAATTATTTAGGGAAAGAAAAAAGCTCAAGAGAGATAAGTACCAATTATCCGATAGAGAGAGATCTTAATATTTCCACCGTTCCTATCTTTTCGAATTTACCGAGTAAAAAGAACATAGGTTTCATTAAGATAATCAGGGATATAACCAGAGAAAAAATTATTTCTAAGAGCAAGAGTGAGTTTATTTCAATAGCAGCTCATCAACTTAGAACCCCACTTTCTGGAATAAAATGGGCACTCCAAACCTTGATACAAGATAAGAAAATTGATGATAAACAAAGAGACTTACTAAATAAGAGTCTTGAGACAAACAACAGAATGATTAATCTCGTTGGTGATTTGTTAAATGTGGCCAGAATCGAGGAAGGCAGGTTTGGTTATGAATTTAAAAAGAATAATATTGAAGACTTAATTTCTTCGATTATTTCTAACTCAGAGATAGTTGCAAAAGAGAAAAAAATAAAAATTATTTTTAGAAATTCAAAAAGTTTCAAGCCTTTTATTTTTGATGAAAACAAGATATCTTTAGCCATTCAAAATCTTATAGACAACGCCATAAAATATACTCCAGTTAATGGCTTTATTACGATAAAGTTATTTGAAAAAGATGATTACGTTAATATAGAAATAACCGACACTGGGATAGGAATCCCAGAAAACCAACTAGATAGGATGTTTACGAAGTTTTTTAGAGCCAAAAATGTTATGAAAATATCAACTTCTGGTTCTGGTTTAGGTTTGTTTATTGCAAAAAATGTTGTTGACAAACACGAAGGTTTCATTAATTTTGTTTCAAAGGAGGGAGAAGGATCGACTTTTACCCTTGGTTTGCCGTTAAACAAGAATTTTATCCACAAAGAAGATGAAGTAATCGCTGGATAAATTAGTTTTTATTGATTATTATATACAACATGAATAATAAAAAAGTTTTATTGGTAGAAGATGATGACTTTTTAAGACAATTAGTCGGATCAAAATTAACAGATGATGGATTCGCTTTAAATGTAGCTGTCGACTCTGTTGGAGTTTTTACTCTCTTGGAAAAAGAAAAGCCAGACCTTATCCTTTTGGATGTTATGTTACCCGGTCTTGATGGCTTTCAAATTCTTGAAAAGATTAAGAGTGACAAATCAAACGAGGCTATCCCAGTTGTTATTTTAAGTAACCTTGGTCAAAAAGAAGATAAAGATAAAGCCTTTTCTTTGGGGGCAAAAGATTTTTGGATAAAAGCTTATCTTGATTTAGACGAAATTGTTGAGAAGATAAATAAAATTTTTGAAGAAAAAAAATAAATTTATTCAAAATAATTACAAAAACAAAAAGAGGTGCATATGCATCTCTTTTTGTTTTTGATAGATTTTTGAACTTTTTAATGTATAATTCAATTTGTGATATACGTCCTTATGGTGAAATGGATATCACAACGGTCTTCGGAACCGTCGTTGGGGGTTCGAATCCCTCTAAGGACACAAAAATACAAAATCAGAGCGAATAGCTCTGGTTTTGTATATTTTTGTAGTCCTTAGAGGGATTCGAACGGCGCAAGGTGGTATATAAGATAAATTTTCTAAGGAAAATTTAGGCTTGTCGCCGCGCCGCGTCCAGCGATACTTTGTAAATTTTGAGGCACGAAAAAATTTACTTAGTAACCGCGGGACGAATCCTTCTACAGACACTTAAGTTTTTGGAGTGCGAAGCACGAAGATATACTTAGTGACTTGGAGGGCCGAGTCTTTAGGTTAAAATTTATTTAATTAGTTTACAGCTATCGGCTGTGAGCTGTAAACTATAAGCTGTGGGCTCTTCTCTACCCCCTAGTCTTCATATAACATTCTCGGCAAGTAAGATTGTTCGTACTCTTTGGTTCAAAAGGAAGTTGGTTTATCTCTCCTCCACAGGTATTGCACTTCCAATTCCCTTGGAATATTTTCTTTTCTCCTAGGGGCTTTTTTACAACCTTGCCCGAAGAATAACAGTCTCTACAGGTTAAATTGCTTGTATTTTTAGGCTCAAAAGGTAGTTCTGTTATAGATTTACCACAGCCACTACACTTCCAGTCCCCTTTGAACATTTGCTTATTTTCCATGTTAATATAAATTACTTTTAATTTTTAAATTGTATCATAATATTTTTAAAATTTGGTGTTAATATTAAATTATTAAACTATAAATTATATTCGCACTTTATATAATCGTATGTTATCATATAAATGATATGAGAAAAGAAGAAAAAGAAGAGTCTATAAAACTAAGAAAAAAAGGTTATTCATATAGCTATATTTCAGAGCAACTTAATATTGCAAAAGGAACATTGAGTTATTGGTTGTCTGATATTCCTTATACCCCTAATCAAGAAACAGAAATAAGAATAAAAGAATCTCGCCTAAAAATGATTGAGTACAAAAAAGAAGAAAAGAAGAAAACTTTTTTGAAAGCAAAAGAAATCGCGATTGATGATATTGGGGAAATAAATGAAAGGGATTTATTTATGTTAGGATTAGGGTTATATATAGGAGAAGGTTCTAAAAGTCATGATATTATAAGGGTAATAAATGCAAATCCGGCAGTAATAAATTTGTCAATTAAATGGTTTGAAGTTATTTGTGGCCTAAAAAAAGAAAATTTTTCTGTGGGGTTGCATATTTATCCAGATAATAATAAGAAAGAATGCTTGAGTTTTTGGTCAAAATACACTAAAATACCTATAAGTCAGTTTGGGAAAGTTCAGGTTGATAAAAGAAAGAAAAAAGAATCCAAAAGAGGCAAATTACCTCATGGAACCATACACTTAACAGTAAAGAGTAATGGGAGGAAAGAGTTAGGTGTTTTTTTGTTCCGTAGAATAAACTATTGGATGAAAATTGTCTTAGGTGAAAAATAAATGCGGGTGTGGTTTAGTGGTAGAATACGACCCTTCCAAGGTTGGGGCGAGAGTTCGATTCTCTCCACCCGCACAAAACCAAAAAAGAACCTTTTCTTCAAGGTTCTTTTTTGGTTTTTAGTGCGAGGTGGAGAAAAGTACCTGCGTACTTTTCGTGGAGAATCGAACAGCGGAGCATGCCGAGCGAAGCGAGACAGCGAGCTTTCGATTTCAACCTTAATAAAAAAAGCTGAAACGAAAGAAATATGTCCAGCGATACTTTGTAAATTTTGAGGTACGAAAAAATTTACTTAGTAATCGCGGGACGATTCTCCCCACCCGCACATCTGAATTTAGAACTGGGGTTGATTCTTTTCTCTTGTAAACAAAAGACTTGGCGATTTGTGGCCGATTCTCTGCCTAAGTGATTAATGGCTTGCAATCGATTATCCCCACCCTAAATAACCCTTATTTATAGATATTCACCCTATTATTTTAGATATTTTTACCCAAAATATAGCTAATTTTGTGCAAAACTGTGGATAACTCTGTGTATAGAAAGGATAACTTGTCCATTAAAACAGACTATTTCTGTCTTTTAGAATTAGTTTTTTTCTTGTAAATAGGGCTTAAAATAAGCTTATTTAGGAAAAAGACACAGTTAAAGACAGTATTTTCCGTGAAAAAAGTTTATAAAAACACCAAAAAGGTTTCGTAGAAACCTTTTTGGTGTTTCACGTGAAATGTTTTTGGTATTTTTTCTTTAATTTTTGATTAAAAATTATTAAAAATTTTGTATTTCTCGTTGAGTTTGGTTAAGTTACACGTGACACTTTTTATTAGAAAATTTTGTACTAAGTTAACTTGTGGTTGTTTAAAACATTTTTTGGTATGTTATTATATTTAATATTATTTATTTTTTAAATTGTAAAATCACTAAAGTAAAAAATGAAAACTCAGAAGCAAATAATAGGTGATCTTGGAGAAGGTGTCACGTGTAACTATCTACAAGATAAGGGATTTAAAATAATAGGTATAAATTATTTGAAACCTTGGGGGGAGATAGATATTATTGCTGAGAACCCAAAACCTCTGTTCGGGCGAGGAAAAGAAATAATTCATTTCATAGAAGTTAAGACTGTTTCTCGGGATTTGTTTGATTTTGAGTTGGGTAAACAGCAGGATGTTATTCGTGAAACACAAAATATGGCTAAGAATGGTAAAAAAGATGTTATTCGTGAAACAAAAAAGGGTGAAAATAGTGTTATTCGTGAAACAATAACTGATGGAAATAGTAATAATAATGAAGAAAATGATCAATACCAGGCCGAAGATAATCTACACCCGTGGAAATTAAAGAGATTATCAAAGGTAATCCAGACTTATTTGATGGAGAATAACACCAATGAAGAAAAAGAATGGCAGTTTGATGTTGCAATTGTTTATTTAGATACAAAAAATAAGTTAGCCAGAGTGAAATATATAGAAGATGTTGTTTTATAATAAAAGGTGTCTTTAACCCCCCACTTTTTATTTTAGAGTAGGAGAGTTTAAAGGACAGTAAAATGAAAGGTGTGGGGGTTTATAGAAATGTCCTTTACCCCCACACCTTTTGTTGTCCTTTATGAGATAATCTTGCTAATTATTTTTATGAAGATGATTTTGTGGATAATAAAGTAATAAAAGGTGTGGGGGTTTATAGTGTGTCTTTTATAATCAAAGATTGTCGGAGTGCCGGGATTCCTCTTCCCCCAAATATTTTCAATCGCAGAGCGATATAGAAAATATTTTCCTCCAGAGCCACGGACTTTTGCTCAGACCATTGGCGCAAAAGTTCCGTTCGAATCCCGGCACTCCTAAAAAAAAGAAAAAACACCAAATAATTGGTGCCCTTTCTCTTTTTGTCGGAGTGCCGGGATTCGAACCCGGAGTCGCTCGCTCCCAAAGCGAGAATGTTAGCCGTTACACTACACTCCGATATTATAAAATTACAGATTGTATTATAACAGCTTTTCGGAAATTTACCATAATTTTTATTTTATGATAACCTATGAAAAGTAAGTTAAAAAAATAAAAATATGAATTCAGAAACTATTATACTAGGAAATACTTTATTAGATTACAGCTACGCACTGGGGATTTTCCTTGTGCTTTTTTTTGCTTTCAGAATATTTCAATTTTTTATACTAAGAAGATTAGAAAAATTAGCTAAAAAAACCAAAACAGATATAGACGATACTTTGATAGGAATTATTAAAAGTTTGAAACCCTCTTTTTATTATTTTCTCGCTTTTTATTTAGCCACATATTCTATTGTCGTTAGTGATTTATTTAAAAAGATTTCAGAGGGTATTCTATTATTTTTGATTGTGTATCAAGTTATTCTTGTGGTTCAAATTTTCATTGATTATGTTTTAGAAAAGAGTCTTAAAAACAAAGATGGTGATAGTGATTCTAGAACAGCAATTAACAGTATTAGCAAAATAGCAAAATTTATTTTATGGGTATTGGGGTTGTTGCTCATACTTTCTAACCTTGGTGTAAATATTACTTCTTTAGTTGCTGGGCTTGGTGTGGGGGGTATCGCTATTGCTTTTGCTTTGCAAAATATTTTGGCTGATTTGTTTAGCTCCTTTGCTATTTATTTTGATAAGCCTTTCAAGGTGGGAGATTTTATTGTGATTGGTACAGACAAGGGGGTTGTTGAAAAGATTGGTATTAAAACTTCTCGTTTGAAAACTCTTCAAGGTGAAGAGTTGGTAATTTCTAATCAAGAGTTAACTTCGGCTAGAATTCAGAATTTTAAAAAGATGCAAGAAAGGAGGTGTTCGTTTACGTTTGGTGTTACTTATGAAACACCCTCAGACAAGCTGAGAGCTATTCCTAGCTACATTACGGCTATAGTTGGGTCTTTGGAGGGAGTTCGCTTTGATAGGGCTCATTTTAACAAATTTGATGATTCAGCTCTTACTTATGAAGTGATTTATTTTGTTGACTCCGGTGACTATACTCTTTATATGGACGTTCAGCAGGAAATTAATTTCGAGATAGTTGAGAAGTTTGAGAAAGAGGGGATTGATATGGCGTATCCAACAAGGACTGTTTATATGAAAAATGTTTCTTAGTTGGGAGGAACAAGAAATAGAAAACAAAAAAAGAGCTATTCGCTTTGGTGGGGAGAATCGTCCACAGGTTTCTAAATATTTTATTCGCCCTATGGGCTTTAAAATATTAAGAACCTTCGGCCCCGGCTCGTCTGTTTTGCTTCGCAAAACATGACTCCGCCTTCCGATTCTCCACGAAAAGTACGCAGGTAGAATCGGGGTCAAGTTTCTAAACAAAAATTTCGTCCTATGGACTCATTTTTGTTAAGAACTTCCTCCCCGGACTCGGCGACAAGCCTAAATTTTATTTCGCTACGCTCCATAAAATTTATCTTGTATACCGCCTCCGTCTTCCGATTCTCCCTACCCGCACAAAAATGTAAAACCGGAGCTAGTCGCTCCGGTTTTACATTTTTGTGCGGGTAGGGAGAATCGGACTCCCGTCTCATCCTTGGCAAGGACGTGTCATACCACTAAACTATACCCGCGATTTTTAAGTTTTTAGTCGATAGTTTTTAGTTTTTAGATAAATGAATTTTTGCTTCGCAAAAATTCATTACTACAAACTACTCACTATCAACTAAAAACTGAGCTAAGTATAATTTATTTTTGGTTGTTTTTCAACTTTAAATAAACCTAATAACCTTTATTTACAAAGTGTTTAAATTTATGCTACTGTTTTTGTAGGTGTTCTAGCAGACAATAAAAAACATAAGGAGTCTTTCCTATGAATAGAGAAAAAAAAAGATGTTTTTGGGTGGCTAGGGAGAGGAAAAAACGTTCCGACAAAATATTAATTTTCTCAGAAAAACCAGTAAAACAAAAAGGGTGTTGGGTTGGCGGTGATCTCAGCAGGTTTAGTGTTGTTACCAACTCGTTTCAGAATCTTTTTACTTTGAAGAAAGGGAAGTGTCTATTTATCAGTATTTTTTTAGACACCCGGCCCCAAGGAATTTTTGTTTGGGTTTTAAAGGATGGGCTCGGAACTTTTGTCTATTCTGCTGATCCAAGAGTAGTTTCTCCTAAAAAAATTTCATCCAAAGTGATCCTGTATTTTACAGGAAATACTTTTGACTTGAAGGAAGGGGAGATCCTGCAAATGAAGATAGAACGTTTGGGAATATTTTCCCATTAAGCCCTGCTAATCGCGAGATTGGTAGGGCTTTAAAAAAACAAAAACCGCTATCAAATTTTGATAGCGGTTTTTGTTTTTTTTGTAAAAAGATTAACCTCTTACTGCATCCTTCAAAGCTTTGCCAGCTTTAAATTTAGGTACTTTCATTGCTGCAACTTGGATAGCCTCACCTGTTCTTGGGTTTCTAGCTGTTCTAGCTGCTCTCATTTTTGCTGAAAAAATTCCGAATCCCGCAACCGATACATCCTCTCCTTTTATTAAAGAACCTGCGATTGTATCAAATACTGTTTCAACAGCTCTTTCTGCTTCAGCTTTTGTTGTTCCTAATTTTTCGCTTAATACTTCTACTATTGCTTGTTTATTCATATTATTTATTTTTGATTATTACTCTAAGTTTTTAAAAAATTCAGAGTAGTTTATTTTTGATAAAAAACGACCTATTAATAAGCTAATATACTAACTATTATATATTACACCGTTTTTTGTGCAATACCCTATTAATAACAGCAAATTTGACGATCTTCTTTGTCGTGATTCGCAAAATTTTACTTCCCCCCTTTTAGTTACTCCAAATTCCCCCACATTATTTCGAACATGCTTTTATAGGTAGTTGCGACATCATCGCTTTCGATAACTACAGCCATTGGGATGTCTTTATAAGAGAAGATAACCAGTTTGTTTTCGTAAAGAATGTTATCACTTGGAAAAATAACACTTTCTGGGGCAATTTTTATTTTATGGTTTTCTGAGGAGTATTTCTTTGCATAATCAATCGATTCTTTATCTGCTTGTAAAACCTCTCTAACTTCAATTTTATTTTTTCTTACTTTTTCTAAGCTCCACCAAATTTTATCTAATATACTAGCACTAATAGAATTAATTGAACCAAATATATCTACCTTTTTACTTTTGAAAATATCATCATACAAGTCAACAAGTCTATCTTCGCTTTCATAAAATCTAACCTTAGGTTTTTCTTTTTGCGTATTAAAAATGGCTAATAGTTCAGGGAGATTCTCTTTCATAATTTTTTCTTTCTTTTGCTGGGCTTCTAATATTTTTTTAGGGGATTCAGCTGTGTAGGTTACTTTTTCTGATTCGTTAATTAATGACACCAAACCTTTCTTCCTTAGATCTTCTAAGACTACATATGTATTAGGTCTTTTTGTTTCAGCTTTCTGTGAAATTGATTGAACTGTTCCTCTGCCAATTTCTAATACAGCCAAATATATTTTGGCCTCTTTTTCGTTTAAACCTATTTCTTTTAAAGCTTCTTCTAATTTCATAAGGGTAGTATAGCAATTTGAAAAAGTGTTGTCAATAATTTTGACAACTAAATTACAATTTGGCTTAGAAAAAAGATAAGATAATATATAATTACGACAAAAAGCTTGACAAATTATTCAACATATGCTAAACTATGTTTAGAAAGTTAAGGAGTCCTTTGAAACTTAATCAATCATTAAAAAACAAGGAGAATATTATGAAGATTCAATTAGATGCTCTTATTGGACTTATTGGTCGGCCGTCAAGGGAGATAGGCGCTGCGTATTTGGAGAATTTGGACCACTGGAGAAATTGGAGTAAAAGTCACGGTCACGGGGAAGCAATGGTCCGGATAATTACTCCAAATCAAACATTAATTCTTACCCTTGATGAGCTTGCAGCCATCAAGAATCTGCTTAATGCATGATTGATTAAGTAGTTTAAGGGCAAGAAGATTAAAAACCTTCTTGCCCCTTCAATCAAGACTATAAATGATTTGTAGTTTTGTAGAAGTTTATTTCTTTAAAATTTAATCATTTAAAAGAGGAGAGAAAAGATGAGCACCGAAAAAAGCGAAATTAAAGAATGCTATTGTCTTGGCACTGGAGTTTTAGTTGTTGAAATAGATAATAGGTCAAAAGAAGAGAGTCTCAAGGGAGAAGAATTCATAGAATTCTTTGCCGCAAAAAGAAGGGGTGGATTAAGATCTTGTGTCCCTTCTTTCCCTCGAGATATTCAAATTCGTGTGCATCTTTCTTCCAAGGGTTGTTATAAGGGATCGTTTCAGATTAATTACAATATGATTACTGAGTTGGCAAAAAAAACAAATAAGAGCCCTTGGATCACGGAAGAATACGCGGAAGAAATTACTCAAAAATTAGTTGAAATGATTAATGTAGAGTTGTAAAAATTTGGGCAAGAAGATTTAAACCCTTCTTGCCCAAATCCCCGAACAGATTTGTTTATCTGTTCGGGGATTTTTTTATTAAAAAGCCGGTTTGCTAAGGCAAACCGGCTTTTCCCTATTAATACTAATAGGTGATTTAAAATTTGAATGCAGAACAAGGAGATAACAAAAAATCCCTTGAGCCGTAAATCTGTTACGGCGAGAGGGATTTTTTGGAAATCGACGAAGTTACGCGTCAAATTTAAAATTACCTAGCGTATTCTATGACTTTAGTCTCACGAATTACATTAACCTTAATCTCCCCCGGATACTTCAAATCCTTTTCTATCTTCAAGGCAATTTCACGAGCTAGTTTTTTAGCCTCAACGTCCGAAATATCATCAGGTCTAACAAAGATTCTTATTTCTCTCCCTGCTTGTAGGGCATAAGCTTTGTCTATTCCTTCAAAAGAGTTGGCGATTGACTCTAATTCTTCTAATCTCTTTAGGTAGTTTTCTACAGTATCTCTTCTCGCTCCTGGGCGTCCTCCTGAAATAGAATCAGCTACTTGAACGATTACTGCCTCAATACTTTGGAAAGGAGTTTCTCCGTGGTGAGATTCCATCGCTTTGATAATATCTTCGTTTGATCCAAATTTTTGAAGAATCCTTTTTCCTATTTCTGCGTGGGTTCCTTGTATTTCATGATCAACAGCTTTTCCTATATCGTGCACCAAGGCTCCGGTCTTTGCTATTTCAACATTAGCTCCAAGCTCTTGAGCCAAAATACCAGCAATATGTGACATTTCTATGGAGTGTTGCAATACATTTTGCCCATAACTTGTTCTGAAATGAAGTCTCCCTAAAATAGAAATAATTCTAGGATCAAGGTTATAAATACCACATTCATATACAGCCTGTTCACCTTTTTCTTTAATTGTTTTGTTTACTTTTTCTTTTGCGTCTTCAACAAATTTTTCGATTCTGGCTGGTTGTATTCTTCCGTCTATGATTAAGTCTTCTAGTGCAATTCTGGCTATTTGACGACGTATCGGGTCAAAAGAAGATATAGTAATAGCGCCAGGCGTATCATCAACAATCAACTCAACCCCAGTCTCTTTTTCAAAAGCTCGAATATTTTTTCCTTCTTTACCAATAATTTTTCCTTTAATATCATCTGAAGGAATAGAAATAGTTGTTGAAAGAACATCTGAGGCAACAGAATTACCCATTCTATGAATGGCTGAAACCAGAATATCCCGAGCTTTTCTCTCGAGCTTTTCTTCTCCAAAAATTTCTAGCTTTTGGATTCTAACAGCAAGGTCTTCCTCACTATTTTTTTCGATTGTTTCTAAAAGAAGATTCTTAGCGTCTTCTTTGTTTAACCCGGCTATTTTTTGTAATTTTTCTTCTTCTTCTTTTTTGGTTTTCTCTAATTCTTCTTTGTTTTTTTCTAGTTCTTCTTTTATTTTCTTCACTTCCTCTTCTTCTTTCTTTATATCAATCTGCCTCTTATCCAACAATTCTTCTTTTTTTATCAATCTTTCTTCTGTTTTCTTTGACTGGATTTCCTTCTCTTTTTCTTCTTCTTTTGCTTTTACTCTTATTTCTTCTACTTTTTTTTCTGCTTCAACAAGTATCTTTTTTGCGTCTTTTTCTCCGTCTAATAACATTTGCTGAATTTTTAGTTCAGCCGAGCCCTTTTTTCCAAAAGTAAGTGCCCATCTTATAAAATACCCTAAAGCAATCCCCACAAGACCTGCCAGCCCCGTGAAAAGTACTAATATTTGTAATTGTCCCATAAGCGTTTAGCCCGCTTAAAATAGAGGTTTTTTAGAGGTTCCCCAAAATATTTATATCTTTATTCTTTAATATAGTATTTTTTATCATAGTTTATTCCGTAAATTCAATCAAACTCTACTTAAACAGGATTATTTAATTAATTTTTCAATAATAATTAAATAATACACTTTCGCTCAAAAATTGTCCAATTTTTGAAAAGATTCAAGATTCAAGAATTAGGATTTAAAAAACAGTGGATTTGCTAACCAAAACCTACTGTTTTTACATCGAAGTATTAAAATAACTTACCTCTCCTTTCCTTTTTTAATTTAATTTTTGAAATATTCCTCAAACTTCGGTACAATTTGTTTTTTTCTTGAGATTAGATTGTCTACAAACAAAATACCGTTTTGGTTTTCTGCGTTGAAGATTTTTGTAAATAATGCAGATTCTTCCTCCCCTGGAGTAATCGTGTAATTCTCTTCATTTAAAATATCAATAATTGAAAAGAAAATTCCTGCCAAAGCGTCTTTTTCTTTAATTTCTTTCATCTTTGCGACGATTTCTTCTTTTCTATTTATTCCGTAGTCTTTATGGGTAGTTTCCATTACCCCGATTCCGTAATTTTTACCGCCAAAATCAAAAACCTTGTAATCCAATTTTATGACTTCTTCAATAGGCATTTCTCCTAAATCGCTTTTAGCATTAAACATTTCTAAACTAAATTTTTCTAAATCTTCTATTTGAGCAATTTCATTTAATTTTTCAACCAGGTCTTTATCTGTTTGAGTTGTGGTGGGTGAGCGGAAAAACAAAGTGTCGGAAAGTATTCCAGCAATAAGTAGAATCGCATTAGTTTTTAATAAAGTTGGGTGTCCGACACCCAACTTTTCAAAATATTTTTCTGCAATAATTGAACATGATGATCCGAGTGGTTTAACCAAGATGGAAATAGGTTTGTCCGTTTCAATTTTTACTTTATGATGGTCAATAATCTCAACAATATCTAAATCGTTAATATTTTTGATACTTTGTTTTTCTTCGTTGTGGTCAAGAAGAATAATTTCAGAGCCATGGGGAAGTTCGTGGACATGGTCTGGCGCAGTAATACCAAATTTTTCAAAAATAAATTTTGTTTCGTTGTTCAAATGACCTAAGGAGAGGGCTTTAGATTCAACACCTTTCTGACTTAAAAAGTCTTGATAGACAATTGCGGAGCAGATGGTATCAGTGTCGGGGTTAGTGTGACCAATAATATATTTCATATTTTTTGAGTTTATAGCTAACAGCTTACAGTTTACAGCAACGATGAACTAATTTTAACGAAGTTAAAATTAGTCTTTGTGGGCTGTTAAGCGAAGCAATCCAGTTAATAATAACTAATCAAAATCTTACCAATTTTAAAGGGAAGTATAAAGGGTTGACATTGTATTTATATTTATGTTAAATTTTCTACTAGAAAGAGGGGATCATAAATTCATTAAGAATTTAATTTTGAGGAGATTTTTTATGATCAATATAAATAGAATTGTAGGTAGGGTTCTGGAACTTTTCCTGATTGCGTTTATTGGTGGAATTTTTACGGTTGGAGCAAAGGCTTTTGTATCTCGCAGTTCGGATATTCATTTGTTAGCGCCTTATTTCCCTATAGGTTTTCTTTTTTCTTTAGTTTACATCTTTGTAAGGTATAAATTTAAAAGATAGTGGTCGTCGCTGTTATTGTCCATCGTAAAAGCCGTTGCTGGTATTTTACAGCAACGGTTTTTCTTTTTGTTTTCCTAAAAACTATAAACTAAAGACTAAAAACTAAGTCAAAAAAGTAAACTAAAAAAGCATCGCCTGGGCGATGCTTTTTAGTTTATTTTTTTGGCTTCGGTTTTAGGACTTGGTCAACAATCCCGTATTTCTTTGCCTCATCAGCTGACATCCAGTAATCTCTATCGCCATCTTTTTCAATTTGATCCTTGGTTTTTCCTGTTGCCTTTGCCATTATTTCATAAAGTTTATTTTTTAAGGAGATAATGTGTTTAGCTGTAATCTCAATATCTGATGCTTGTCCTTCAACACCAGTAAGAGGTTGATGAATCATTACCTCAGCGTTTGGTAGGATATATCTTTTTCCTTTTGTTCCCTGAGAAAGTATCACAGCTCCCATTGAAGCAGACATACCCATACACACAGTGGCAACATCCGGTTTAATATGGTTCATTGCGTCGATAATAGCCAACCCTGCTTGAATTTGACCTCCTGGGGAATTTACATAAAGAGTAATATCTTTCTTTGCATCTTCTGACTCAAGGAAAAGAAGTTGAGCAATAACAATATTTGCCATGTAGTCATCAATTGGACCTCCGACAAAAATAATACGGTCTCGAAGCAGGCGAGAGTAGATATCATAAGCTCTTTCTCCAAATTGTGATTTTTCTATAACTGTTGGAATAAGCATAATAGTTTAAAGTTAAAAGTTTATAAAGTTGAAAGTAACGAATTTTTTTTGTGAGTCGTCTTTGCGAACGAAGTGAAGCAATCCAGAATCTTTAATAATGATAGTAGAAATATAACAGTTTTGAGGTGTTTTATAAAGACTTGACTTATTGGTGTTGTTGTATTATTCTTAAAAGTGGAATTTTCAACCACCAGGTTTAATTATTTTTTTAACAAAGGGAGGAAGGCTATGGAAACGATTACTATGTTTGTTTTTTTAACAGACTCTGATGAGGTTACTATATTTGATAAGTTAATAAATCTAAGGGCCTCTGTGCCTTTAGGCGGACAAAACCGTTATGGCGTTGTTCGGCATAATCAAATAGAGGGAACTATTTGTTTTGAGAATCTTTATTATCGAGATAATCAGGGACAAAAGGTGGGCGTTGCCGGTAATAAGATAATTGTCCACAGTAGTTTTGCTCACGTCGTCTCGGATTGGCTCCCAAGGCTTGGAATTAAGGTTGAGTCAGTAAGGGAAAAGGTGTTTTTTTCGGCGAGCTCGATTAGAGATTTTTTAAAAAAAGAAAAACTAAAGAAAATTTAAGAAATTTGTAAAATTTTGGAAAAGGTTTTGATAACTTTTCTGTTTCTAATTTTTATAAACCCGCAAGGAAAACCTGCAAAGGCAGTTCCTTGCGGGTTTTCTTTATTATTAAATTTACCCTAAAAACTCCTTATTTTAAGCCACCTAAAGGGCTCACATATGTGAGCCATTTAAATTTTAATTCAAAAATCACCCCGAGAGGTGATTTTTGCTTTTGTGTTTTGTTTGGTTTTTGTGTTTTCGAGCTTGTGTTTTTCTAGGTTAATCTACTCTTATTGTAAAGAAAAATTATTTTTGTTCTTCTAGTAATTTAAAAACCATTTCATTCGACATCATCATTTTTACATATATTTCGACATTCTCTCTTTTTGCGTTTTCATATTGGCTCATGAGAACATCAATATTTTTCTTCGCCTCTTCTTCATTAGGGAGTATTTTTTCTTCTTTTGATATTTCATTTAAGACTAATTGTCCTTTTACTCTATTTTCTGCATCAGGTCTCCATTCTTTTTTCAAATCATCCTCAGTTTTTTTGATGTGTTCTAGATACTTATCAAATTGAAGTCCCATTCTTGAGATATTGTCACTCATTTCAGCTAACATTTTTCTTAGTTCGCCTTCTATAAGAATCTCTGGTAATTCTATTTGTGATTCTTTTTGAATTGCGCTTAGTGTGCCCAATCTTCTTTTCTCTGATTGCTGGCGAGTTTTTTCCTGCAACATGTTTTCTTTAAGTTTAACTTTAAAGTCTTCCACGTCCTTAAAATCACCTAGTTTTTTTACCATTTCATCAGTCAGTTCTTCTGTTTCTGTGTTCTTTTGTTTCTCCGTCTCTTTGTTTTCCTGTTCTTCATCTTCTTCGCAAACCTCTCCTTCAGCATGTTCGTGTTTGATATGTTTTTGGTTTTTTATAACTTGCTCGATTGTTTTTGCGATTTCTTCCTCGGTTACTTCTATTTTTTCTTCTTTCTTACTATTTTCCTTCAAAGCAATTTTTTTGTAATCAGGTAGTTTAATCTCTGGCATAACAGCCACTTTGATTTTAAATTCTAATGGGTTATTAGGAGCCAACTTTGTTATTGTTATTTCTGGTGAGGTAATAGCATCAATTTTGTTTATTAAAAGAATGTCTAGATAAGAAGCTTGGAGAGCTTTTTCAGCCATTTCGTTTAAAATCGACATTTCTCCCACTTTTTCTACAATAACTTTTTCTGGTACATGCCCTTTTCTGAATCCATCAACTGAAATATTTTCACCGAGTCTTTTCATAGATTCAGCCCTATGTTTTTCCAATTCTTCAAAAGGAATTGCTCCGGTTATTTCTACCTCTGAATTTTTTAATTTTTCTATTTTTACGTCTATTTTTTTATCCATATTTTATTATTTATTTTGAATTACAACTCTATAATTCAAAGTGTTTAATCTAGCAATATAAGTTACATACTATACAAAACATAATTAAAAGTCCATTCCTAGTTGATAGTTTGTAGTGAGTAGTTGGTAGAAATGAAATATGCTAAGCTTACTTTGAACAATAAAATTCAGCTAAAAAATGTGTAATGATTAAATAAGAAAACCCGCTCAACGAGGGGCTTCCTCATTGGCGGGCTGTTTAATCATCAAGGCCTTGAACATGTTTGATGCCACGGCTCCTGGCTTCTTGCTGGGCTCGCTTTTCAAAAGCAGACTCAGTTTCATCTTCACCTTGAATAAGGCTGAACAATGCATCATCAATCATTTCTTCGAGAAGATAATTTCCTTTTCCTTTCTCTTTTGAAAACTGAGAACTTTTCCAAGAGTAATGAGTCCCATCATCTTTACGTTCGACATGAATAGAATTTACCCTTTTATGTTCAACATGAATAGAATTTATCACCTGTTTTCACCTCAGTTTCTTTTTGATAGAGAGATAATTCTATGTAGATAACTACAAAAAGCAAGCCCATACACAGCCGTAATTCCTCCGATGGTGGCAAACAAAAGTGTGAGGGTAGAATCACCCACATTTATTGCTGGGTTACCCTTAGTCATTTCATAGCTACGATACTTATTAATTCATGCATGCGATTTCTCCATGTTAAGGTTGAGAAAGCCTTGTCTTAAAACAATAATTCTTGTGAAATCATATATTATATCAAATAGTTTGTAAAGGGGGACCGTACTAATTTGTAAGGCCTTGCCTTACTTTTCTTCTTCAAAACTCAACCACTCATCTACAAACTTATTAAATTCCTCGAAAGTTTCAAAATAATTGGGAAAGTTTTTTCCGTCTAATATTTTCTCTTCAATTCTATTGTTTTTACCAATAAAATCTAAATAACTGGAGTATTCATAATTTTCTAAAAATTTTTTGGTTTTCTTTTTATCTTTAATTCCATTTTCTTTCCATTTAGAATCAATTAGTTTAACAGGGTTTAAATGTATATATGCAAATAGATATTCTAAATAATTATCTTTAGCCACATGAGTAGCTTTAAATTTTCCTTCAAACAAAGAACCCGTTCTTTGATACTTACTGTTGTAATACATAGAATAAGCTGTTGCTAATTTTTGCATAAAATTACTAATACCACCTTCAACTTTTTCACGAATTAATAAATGAAAGTGGTTCGGCATTAAGCAATAGGCCCCGATTTCGACTAATGTGTTTTCCTTCTGTACTTTTAAAAGAGACAGTAAATTAAACCCTTTTTTAGCATACTCATTTATGTGGATTTTTTCAGTATTATTACAAAGATAAAGTAAGGTTATAAAGCGAAGATAATCTCTTTTCTCGTCAAAAATAATTCTTTTATCAGTACCCCTATTATAAATATGATAAAATTCTCCTTCCGAAAATATTATATTTCTAATTCCCATGTTTATATTATATAGTTTTATTCACCCGAGGCAAGGCCTCGAGGCCTTGCCTCGGGTACTCGGGTAATGCTTAAAAGTCCAATAACACTAAATAAGTAAAATAAAAGGCCGTGTATAGAATACACGGTCTTTTATTTTATACTACACAGAGAATTATTGGTTCAATTCTGCTTGTATTGCATCTATTTCAGCGCCTAAATCATCAACATTATTTTCTAAATTTCCCAAGTCTGCTTCAATGTCAACAACTTCGTCTGCTGTTGTGTCTATTATTACTGTTGTTGTCTCTTCTCCTCCATTCTCTACTTTATCCAATCTTTGTCCCCAGAAGTAAAATGCTCCTAAAAGAAGAATAATAACAACGATAATTATTCCTACGATTGATCCTGTTGATTTTTCTGTTTTTTCTACAGGATTTTCCTGTGTTGATTCTGTAGGATTTCCCATGTCCATATTTGTTTCTTCCATAATATTTTTTAATTAATGATTAATATTTTTAATTAGACTCTGTTGTTGTAGCTGTTTCTTCAGATTCAGTTGTCCCTTGGTTTGTTTTTGTAGAAGCTTTTATTGCTTTTATGACCTCAACCAAACTTGCATGTACTTCTTTTATACTGTCTCTTGCTGATTCTATAAATTCTTTAGAGATTTCGAAAAGATTTTTTGGTTCATCGGAGTCCAGTGCTGTTTCTAGAGATTCTTTTAGTATCGCAATTTCTTCTTGAGCTTGGGTAACCTTTGTGGGTACTTCTGTCATTAATGATTTAGAGTTTGCCATATCAAATCCTTTTTCTTCCATTTTTTCTATTCTCGCTGCTAGTTTCTCATTAACTTTTCCAAGATTTTCTAAGAATTTGTTGAACCTATCAACTATTCTATTTACATGATTTTGAACTATCTCGCGTTGTTTTTCTTTTAATTTTTCTTTTCTTTCTGCAATTTTTTCTGTGGTTGATGCTTTTCTAGTTTCAATTTGCTCTTTTTTCTCAGCCATTTTTTCTGTGGTTGAGGCGATTCTGTTTTGAATTTCTTCTTTCTTTTCTTGTTGTTTTTCTTTTATCTCGCTTAGTCTTTCTTCATATTTTTCTCTTACTCCGTCTCTTTTTTCTATGTTTCTATTTTGAATCTCTTCTCTTTTCGTTGTGGCAGTAGTTCCTTCTGTTGTTGAAGCAATGTCTTCATCAGCTGATGCAATTACAATTCCAGAAAAAAGAAAGGTAAAGATTAGTAATGGTGTTAATATTTTTTTCATAATTTTAAGTGAGGACGAATAAAAATAAGTAAAGAGTTTTATTTATTTTTATATTTTATTATTTTAAATAAACTTAAGATGTAATTTTTGGGTTTTTAATTTTCAACGATCAATCTAATCAGAATAAAAAAGCCTTTGTTTTCTAACTATCTTTAATTATACACCAAAAAAATTTTTAACAAAAATTTGCTGTTGATAGAGATAGTCTAAATTATTCTTAAATTTTATAGAAAAAGGCCAAACACCTAGTGCTTGGCCTTTCTCCAGATGTTTTTATTAAAGAGTTTCTTCTTCTTTTTTATCAGTAGCACTTTCCTTTGAAATCTTTACCTCATCTTCCTTAATTTCCTCATTAGAAACTACCTCTTCTGAAATTTCTTCTTCTTCACCTTTTGTTGAGTCCTCTTTGTTTTCTTCACCAGTTTCTTTACCGCCAATCCCTTTTATATCAATCTTCCATCCAGTTAGCCTAGCAGCCAATCTAACATTTTGCCCTCCTTTTCCAATAGCTAATGATTGTTGGTCCTCAGAAACTTCCACGAAAGCAGTTTTTTCATCCTCATTTAGTGTAATGCTTACTATTTTAGCAGGGGACAGAGCATCTTCTATGAATTTCTTGATATCCTCTGACCATTCAATTATGTCAATTTTTTCTCCACCAAGTTCGCTCACTATTGTTGAAACACGAACTCCTCTTTGACCAACTAGTGAACCAATCGGGTCGATGTGTTCATCGTGTGAAAATACGGCAATTTTAGAACGAGAACCAGCTTCTCTTACAATTGCTTTTATTTCTACTATTCCACTGGCTATTTCTGGAGCTTCTATTTCAAAAAGTTTTTTTAGAAATTGAGGGTGAGTTCGGGATAGTCTTAAAAATATTCCCTTAGGGGTTTCTTCTACCGAATAAAGATAAGCCCTAACTCTTTCTCCTTGCTTGTATTTTTCACTTCGGATTTGTTCTTCATAAGGAAGAATTCCAGTGGCTCTTCCTAAGTCTACGAAAATATTACCTCTTTCTATTCTCTGAACTGTCCCACTTATGATTTCTTCTTGTTTTCCTCCAAATTCATGAAAAACAGAAGACTTTTCAGCCTCTCTTATTTTTTGGATGATTGTTTGTTTAGCGGTTTGAGCAGCAATTCTACCAAAATCATCTTTTGGTTCTAGCGGGAAAACAATTTCTTCTTCTAATTCTGCATTCTTTTTTATTTTTTGAGCATCCTCTATCATGATGTGCTGTTCTGGGTTGAAACGTGGTTTTTTTTCTTCCCCTTCCTCATCTTCTTCAATTTCTTCTTCATCCTCATCTTCTCCTTCTAGCCGAACAATAGAATCATCAACCACTATTTTTATTTGTGAAAAATTGGCTGTTCCTGTATTTATGTCAAAATCTGCCTTTATAATTTGGCCTTTTTGCCCGTATTCTTTTTTGTAAGCACTCGCAAGAGCCATCCCTATCGCTTCGATGATTTTTTCCCTAGGTATTCCTTTTTCCTGTTCTAGTTGCTCTAGGACAGCATTTATTGTTTTTAAATCAAACATATAAGTTTTGTTAAAAGTTTTTAAAAAAATAATCCGCCGTCACGGGCGAATCTTTTACAAAAACAATACTAACATATTATTTAAAAAGAATCAATTCACAGTTTTCAATTTACATAAAAAGTTTATAAAGATATACTTTAGGCATGTCAATAAATAATATTATTGAAGATTTATCAAAAGGAAAAAAGATTTTTATTAGCATTGGAATTTTTCTTTTTATTGTTTTAATAGTACTTATTTTACTACCCCAAAAACAGACTGTTGAGAAACCCATAACAGAAGAACAGAAGATGGAAATAATAGATGCATTACTCAAGGATACTAGTGAAGCTAACTCAGAACAGAAGGGCAAAACTATTCGTGAACTTTCATCAGAACAAAATCTTTCTAACGAAGAGAAACTAGAAATTATCAATAATCTAAAAAATTAATCTTGTGTTAATTAAAAATTTGAAAAATAATAAAATATTAAAGGCTTTTATTTTTGTAGCCGTTTTTGTTTTTTTCTTTAATTTTACAAGTCATGTTTTAAATGTTGATGCTGGTTCTTCCCAAAATACCACTGGTTTTGCATGGAGTGGCAATATTGGTTGGGTTAGTCTTAATTCCAGCAGTGAAGTAACTGCGACAGATTACGGAATGAATTTAAAGGTGGGGGAAGTGTCTCCTGGTTCTTATGCTTGGAGCAGTAACATTGGTTGGATTGATCTTAACCCAAGTGATGGTGGTTTTGGTTTTCCAGAAAATCCACAGCATGGGGTTTGGCTTGAGTCCGACGGTAGGTTGACTGGTTGGGCGAGGGCTGTAGCTGGTGACCCAATCGGAACCGAGACTGCTGCTTTTGCTGGTGATTGGGGTGGAGATAAACTTTGGATTATCCAAGAGGGAGGAATTATACAAAAATGTGACTCCACAGGGTCATGTACTTTTTTTGAATCTTTAGTAGGAAGTCCAGATAGCGCCAAAATATTTAATAACAGAATATGGGTAGGTCTTAAAACAGGGCACTTCGAATCTATTGGTACATTAGGTGGGCTTACTAGCTATGGATATCTTGGTTCTTCCGCCAGTAGTTTACTAGAGTATAATGGAAAGTTATGGGTTGGACAGAGTGATGGTAGTTTATTGGGTTGTGATAGATTGGGAAATTGTGTAAATTACGGCGATAAAGGAGTGGCAATTAAGGCTATGAAAGTGTTTAAGAATTATCTTTGGCTCGGGCAATCTGATGGTATTTTGCAGTTATGTTATAATGACGGTTCCTGCCTTAACTTAGGCGATAGAGGGGCATCAATTAACGCAATAGAGATTTTTGATAATAAATTATGGATAGGGCAAGAGGATGGCCGGTTACGGTCGTATACTGAGTTTGAGGAAGAAATTACAAATGCTAATGACACTCTTCAAGGAAGTCCTATAACTTCTTTGGAGGTTTTTGATAATAAATTATGGCTTGGCCAGGATTCTGGGGAGCTACGGTCGTGTAACTCATCCGGAGTCTGCACTAATCATGGAATTAAGGGTTCCCGTATAAATAATGTGTCAGAGTTTAACAACAAATTATGGCTTGGTCACAGTGATGGAACTTTACAATCATGCAACTCACTAGGAAGCTGTACTAATCATGGCGACAAAGGAAATTCTATTGATGTTGTTGTTGAGGTTTCTCCTTTTGTTGGTGAGTTGTGGACAGCACAGGGGAACGGAACATTGAGAAAGTGTAACTTTTTAGGTGGGTGCGAGGAATACCTTGTGGGGGGTTCTTCTATGAAAGATATAAAAATTTTTGACAATAAGATTTGGGCGGCGGTACCTGTGGGCGGTAAGTTATATTCTTGTGATATGTTTGGGCATTGTGTCTCGTACATAAATACAGTTAATGCCGTTGGTAGAATAGAATTGTTTAATAACAAGGTTTGGGTAGGTGGGGCAGATGGCACACTAAGGTCCTGTGATTCATCGGGAATCTGTGTGAACCATGGATCTAAAGGAGGAAATATACTCGGAATGAAAGTGTTTGCAAACAAGTTATGGCTTGGATCTTTTGGTGGGGTTTTGCTGTCTTGTGATTCATCCGGGAACTGTGTTAATCATGGAAGTAAGGGGGTAAGCACCATCGAGAATATGGCAGTATTTAATAATAAATTATGGATTGGTATGGGTGATGGAGTTCTTCAATCATGTGATTCCTTGGGGAGTTGCGTCAATGCTGGAGACAAAGGAGACTCTGTTAAGTCGATGGAAGTATTTGATAATAAATTATGGCTCGGGATGCTGTATGATGGTTTACTTTCTTGTAATTTATCTGGAAACTGTACCAATCTTGGCACAAAAGAAACAAACAGAGGGATGTATTCTATGGCTGTTTTAGATGACGAACTGTGGATTGGCTTAGACAGTGGCGAATTTATATCATGTGATACGTTTGGTAATTGTTTAAATCGAGGAGAGAAGTCCTCCGATATTTATTCTATGGTTGGGAAATCCGGTTCTCTTAACGGCTGGGACGGTTGGATAAAATTTAGTGGGGAAACTACAGAAGCTGTTCCCAAGCCTTATGGTGTTTATTTTGATGATGATACTAAAGATATTTTTGGGTATGCTTGGGGGGGCGATGTTATTGGTTGGTTAAAATTTGGTGAAAACCCATCTGACTCTAAAAATCCAAAATGTGCTACTTGTTCCACTGCTGTAAACACATTAAAGATATGTAAAAATTCTTGTGACTCGGGGATTTTGTTTGAAGGAAACCAAACAGCAACAATTGGAACACCTATAAATGTTCGAGCTTGTTTTAATCTTGATTCTGGGTGCGGTAGTGCTACTGGTGATATTACAACAACTTCTGCTATTTGGGGAAGCCAAGTTAATCCTAATGATGTTTTTGATTCTGCTACAGTTTCTCCTAATGAAGTAATTACAGTTAATGCGGTAGGAACAGAAAAATTAACAGTGTCTAATGGCGGAACACCGAAAGAAGCCAATATCACAGTACCCACTCAGTGTAATGACGGTATAGATAACGACGGAGATGGGTACACTGATTTTAAGGTAGATGCTGATCCCGTAGTTGTTCCTCCCGATCCTCCTGTTAAACCAGCTTGTCCTTTTGTGGCTGGGAGTAAGGACGTTCTTTTTAATTTCACAAAAGGACTCCGGTCTGATACTATTCCTTACTATGAACAAGTTGTTAAAGCCATCCCCTCAGGTAATTATAATGTTAAATTAATGTCTTACGATGGTTACAGTACTCGTGTAAGCGTCACTCAACCCAATGAAAAGTTTTATGTTTCCTTAAGAAATGATAGTGGGCAAGTAAAAACAACCGCCAGCACTCCAGACTTAGCCGATAATGTTGTTAGCGATATTTGGATAGGAACAGTTAATACTAATTTCTCTGTTCCTGACGGAATAACCAATATTAGGTCTATTCATACAGCTTATCTTGATACTTCAAGTGCTAACAGCGTTATCCCAATCTGTGCTTTATTTAAAGCAATTGATCCAGGTTGTTCATCGTCCACCGACGATAGTGAGTTGAGTAATCTTCAATGTGATAACGGAATTGATGATGATGAAGATGGATTGTATGACATGCAAGACTCTGATTGTGATTCTCCTACTGATGATAAAGAGTCACCAAATGTTAAGGCCCTCCCAGATGTCGTTTATATAAACGAAGGAGAAACAATTGATATCAATGTATTAGCAAATGACATCTACAATCACACAACTGGGGTCACCATTACTGCAACGCCAGCTCATTATGGGACGACATCCGTTATAAATGATGGAGGCATTCAGAAAATAAGATATACCAATACTGCTTATAATGAATTCGGTGATTTTTCCTTTTATATATTGGAGGACAATGTTAGTTCTGATTATTCTCTTGGTGGTGAGATTTATATGCTAGGTCTTTACCAGTGCGGAGACGGTATTAAACAAGGGACAGAAGAATGCGACCTAGGAGTAAACAACGGAGCCACATGTGTTCCTCCTGGCGGATGTGCCTCCGACTGCACAGCCACAACCTGCGCCCCCCCACCAAGTGTTTGTGGAAACAATATTTGTGAAGCAGGAGAAAACTTCCTTAATTGTTTCACCGACTGCTTTACATTATTTGGAGAATTCTAAAAAATTATTTAAACAAAAAACCTTTGTCTGAAGTAAGACAAAGGTTTTTTGTTATTTCTGTGAGAATTTTTTATTCCACAGTTAAGAATATACACAAAAAGATTAAAGGGATATAATTAGAAGAAACAAAGACAAATTCTTTGAGATATTTTCTTTGGAGAATTTTTTATAAACTAATCATTAATTATTAAAACAAAATCATGAAGAAATTAAAATTAATTGTAGCCTTTTCCATAATTGTTCTAGGCTTAACATCCTTTGCCTCTGCACAAGTAGAGGAAACTCCTCCCTTAAATCCAGACTCGCAAGAATTCGTTGTGGTGGCGACAGTTAATATCTACAGTGCTCAGATAGTTTCTCAAGAGGGAAATTCTTTTAAGTTGTCTTTTGATCTTTCCAATCGTGTTAATGTTCAGCCGGATGTAGCATATGCTGTTCAATTGATTAAAAATGTAGCGGGGTCACAAGTTATTGTGGATGAAAAAATTTATGATGAATCAGTTACACTGAATGAAAATCAAACTGTGCATAAAGAAATTGACTATAATGCTCCCAGTTATCTAAGTGGAGAGTTTGAAATCTGGCTGGTTGCCAAAAATAAAAATGGACTCATGTTGGCTTTAACTAACCCCGGCAAAGCAATTCTTAACGGAAATAATCAGTATGTAGAAATAGACCAAAATTCTTGTTATCTAACTGTGAAAGGAGAGGCCGGATATAAAAAATACACATCAAGCCAAGGGGTGGACATCACATCAGAAGAAACACTCATTGCTATTTGCGACGCAACAAATCACGCCGACAATCCAATTACTATTACTCCACAGTTCAAAACCTATTGGCGTACTACTTTTGGTCAAGAGGTGAACACTAATTTGGAAAATCAACCAACTGTGACGTTGGGTAAGAAAGAAAAAAAACAGCTTTCTTTTAACCTACCCAAAGCGAAAGCTCCTCAAGCTTATGAGGTCGTTTTAGAGTTTGTAAATGACCAAAATCAAAACATTTCTAATAAAGTTACTTTTCATTATGTGCTTCGTGGATTGAGTGCCACTATTCAAAATTTACGCCTAGACAAAGACTATTATCAAAAAGGCGACATAGCCAAAGTCTCGTTACTCTGGGCCTCTTCAGCCGACAATTTCCCTGATTCTAGATTAGGGGAAACAGATAATGGCAAGATGTTGATTAATATTGCTATTAAAAATACGCAAAATAAAGTCTGCGCGACTGTACAAAAAGAAATGGACCAAGCTTCATTCGCGGTTGATTATGAATTGCCTATAAATGTAAATTGTCAAAATCCAAATATAGCCGTTGCGATTCAGGATGATAAAGGTAATATTTTGGACAAAAAAGATTTTACTATTGAAAGTCAAAATGTCCCAGCGGGGCAATCTCAGTTAAGCCAATTTTTTAAATATGGCATCATTCTTGTCATTATTTTTGTGATTTTTTTTCTTATGATGATATTTTTCAAAAAAAGAAAAGGATTATCGGTCGCAATCTTTCTTTTGCTGGCTGGCGGGATTTTCTTATCGAGCGGAAGTTTGGTGCAGGCAGACACCTTTACTAATGGGGAAGTGACATATTCAGTTAGTATGGGCGGACCTTATACTCAAGGAGACACTATGGAGATATATGGGAATGCTACTGCAAACTGGTGTAGTAATCTTTATTCTGGCGATATAAACTTGAGCGTAACCGCCAATGGACAGACAAAGGATATATTGGTACATCAATCTCTATGGGGCGGTACGAATGTTTATAAAAGAGTTTATATACCGGCACCAATGAATCTCGATGGTGCTCCTGGTTATGGTAGTGGAAAATATTTTGAGGCTACCTTTACTGGTAATGGTAAATCAATTCTTGTGCCATATGAAGTGCGCTATTTTCAATGTGTTTTTACTTATGGTCCAACAGGCGGTACTTTACATCGCGGACTTGGAGGGACAATAGCACCCTATAAAGATTGGTTTGTTAATTTTGGAACTCCTTGTGAGACCGAAACTCGAACCTGTACACTTAGCGGGTTTACAGGATCCGCTAAATACAAGACTTGTACGGTTAATCCAAATTATTGTACCGCTCCTACATTAAATAAGGGAATTCTTAAAGCCACCCCCAATCCATGTACTCTTGTTGGTGGCAATACCGTTTGTTCATCCACCCTTTCGTGGGAATATAATGCTTCTAATCTTGGTGTTCTAGAGCGTGTATATCCTGATTTGTTTTTTGTAGCAACAGGTAAGTTGGGCGGAAGTTACGTGGATAACAATGTAGATTCGACTTGTGGAACTTATTATGAATTATGGGATGGGTCAACGAAACTTATTGATTCAATACGGGTAAAAGCTCAAAATCCTCCACCCCCTCCTGTTTTCTGCCCAGCCACTTCACTCAGTAGTTGTGTTCTTCCCTCAGTCTCTTCTGGTTCTGTTGGTACTTGTACTTCTGGTTATAGTGGATCGTGTAGTTATTCGTGCGTGAATGGGGTGTGGAGCAAAAATACAAATACATGTACTGCTCCTGTTCCGGTTACTGCTTCTATTACTATTGACGGATTAAAGAGCAAAACGCTTGTTGTTGGACAAAGTAATACTAAACAATGGAGCTCGACCGGCGGTACATCGTGGGGTGCTACATATTATCTTTCTGGCACATGTCCTGGCGCTGGCACAGGTGGAGTTTGGACTCCCGCTCAAAACAGTCCAGGAAACAGCGTAGTGGAACTTGCACAAGCTCAGTATCTTGGGTGTACTGCTACTATCGTCTATAATGTAGCAAACAGCACTAGCAACGCAAGTAGTGCTATTGATGTCACTATTGTATCTGCCACGGAATGTAGCGACGGCATCGATAACGATGGAGATGGTTTAACCGATTACAATATTGTTCCTGCGTTACGTGACCCGGGTTGTTCCGCCACGACAGACCCTAGCGAGAAAAATGCTTCAGGCCCAGCGTGTGATAATGGTTTGGATGACGATGGTGATGGTAAAGTAGATTATCCAACCGATCCGGGGTGTAAAAGTGTTTGGGATGGGAATGAAACTACTCCTGATGTAAGTTTTTGGACCACTGATAGCCCTATTGTTGCGGGGGGCAGTGCTAATTTGAGGTGGAAAATCGATACTACGGACTCCATGCTTATATGTACTTATACAGGATGGATTGGTCCAGTTGCGACTATGCTAGGGACGAGTTATTCCGAAGTTGTTTCCCCTGTTGTTACGACAACTTATGGCTTAAAGTGTTTAAATACTCAGGGTGAATCTACCCCATACAAAACAGTGGAAGTTGCTATTGTCGGAAGCACCCAATGTAATAATGGTGTTGATGACGACGGAGATGGTTTAACTGACCTAGCCGACCCAGGGTGCTCTGGTCCTGGAGATACCAGCGAACAAAACCCCACGGTAGAATGCGATGACGGTATTGATAATGAATTGTTCCCTGACGGGAAAATAGATTACAAATCTAACGGAACGGGGGACCCTGATTGTACGAATTCTTTGGATGACCATGAAAGCGCATACACTAAACCGGCCTGTCCTTTCGTTGCTGGGCCTGGTGATGTTGTGGTCGATTTCCTCCAAGGAGCTAGTTCCTCCGGTTCTGTGTACAGTGCTAGTGAAATTATTTCTCGTGCAGTCCCTCCAGGAAATTACAACGTAAGCTTGATGATTTATGATGGAGGCCTTACCCGCTCATCCAACATTGGGCAATTTTGGGAAAAATTTCATGTTAACCTAAGATCTAACAACACCACGATTTTCCCTCCTACAGGATTGTTAGCACAAACGAACCCCACCCTTCTCGACTTACTCGACGGTGTAAATGAGGCATCTTGGTCAGGAGTTGTTAACACTAATTTTGTTGTACCAGCAGGCGTAAATTATGTTGAGGCCTTTCACAATGCTTACGCGGATCCAGCGACTGCACAAAGTACAGCAGGCAACAGTATCGAACCGGTTTGTGTTTGGTTTGATTCCGTCCCAGCATCCAACACCTTGAAAATATGTAAAGATTCTTGCAACTCGGGTATTTTGTTTGAAGGAGATCAGGTTGCGGTTATCGGAGTGCCTATCAATGTTCGAGCTTGTTTTAACGCAGATCTAGGATGCGGTGATAGTACTGGAGATGTTACTTCTTCTGTTACTTGGACAAGCACAATCGTTACCAATGATGCTTTTGACTCAGCAATGGTTGGTCCTAATCGAGTAATTACTCCAAAAGCGCCAGGAAAAGAAAAGTTAAAAGCAACGAGTGGGGTAACCAAAGAGTCTATAATAACAGTTGGTAGTATTGGTATTACCCAATGTAGTGATGGCGTCGATAATGACAGTGACGGAAATAAAGATTATGGAGCTGACTCCGGTTGTACTTCCTATTTAGACAATGATGAGTCTGACGGATCCACACAATGTAGCGATGGTATTGATAATGATTTTGACGGGAAAATAGATTACAAAACCGACGGAACAGGAGATCCTGACTGTAGCAATGTCGCTGATAACACAGAAACCCCTATAATTACCGAATGCAACGACGGGCTAGACAACGATGGTGACGGTCTTATTGATGGTCTAGACGACAGCTGTACTGACGGCACTCCTACTACCGAAAATGCTTTCTGCATCAACTACTCTTGTGAAAAAGGAGAAACCCCATTCAATTGTCCTACGGATTGTCCTATCAACGGAGGAGAATTCTAAAAATCTATTATTAAAAACAAAACAAAAAACCTTTGTCTGAAATCAAGCAAAGGTTCTTTGTTTTGTTTCGGGCAACTTATTAGTCCACAGTTAAGAATATACACAAAAAGATTAAAGGGATATAATTAGAAGAAACAAAGACAAATTCTTTGAGATATTTTCTTTGGAGAATTTTTTATAAACTAATCATTAATTATTATAATAAAATTATGAAAAAAGATATTATTCAAGCAATAAAAATAATTATTTTGGCGCTAGTGTTGTCCGTGGGGGTAAACTATGCTTTCGCCGCTTGGACCGCTCCCTCACTCCCTCCCACTGAGGGGAATGTTGCTGCTCCTTTGAATGTAGGTCCAACCTCTCAAGTTAAAGGAGCGGGATTGAGCCTTGATGCTTTGGCAGTTTTTGGAACCGCTTATGTTAGCAACAATGTGGGTGTTGGAACTGTTAGCCCGGAAGCTCAACTTCACGTGAAAAATGTAGACCAAGCTGCAGCAAAAGCAGACATTGCTGATGTCATCATTGAAGATTTGAGCGCGGCATTGCAAATTATTGGTGGCTCAGGGGATTCTCACCTTCTTTTTTCTGATGAAGATGGTATTCACTGGTCCTTAAACCATTGGGGATCTGCAGGAAATAATAGTTTCTCAATAGGTTATAAAGTAGCAACGACCAATAATTGGGCTTTTGGAGGAAATACTAATTGGAACAATTATTTAACTATAGAAAGTGATGGGCAAGTAGGAATAGGGGATTTTACTCCAGATGCAGGGCTGAAACTTGATGTAGAGGGGAAAGTTGGTGCAACAGAATATTGTGACCAAAATGGTCTTAATTGTGTTTCGGCGGCATCTATCGCAACATGCTCAAGTATCCCTACACAAATAAGTAATGAGTCGGCATCTTCTGTTTTATTGCAAAATGCCTATGCTGGATGTATGGCTATGAATACTGGGGGGGAGGAAAAATGTTGGAGGCTCCCAAGTACCCATGATTTGGAATATGTATATTGGCACGACATCTTATATCCAGGATCGAAAATTGTTTCAAATGTGGGCTCTCAAGCGCTGATATGGAGCAGTGATGTTTCAAGTGTAAACTCTGACGCCATAACTTTTCCTCGACAGGTTGTTTATAAATTAGCTGACGGTACTATGTTTACTACTGTAACTGGCACAAGAACAAGTAGTACTTATAAGTATCGATGTGTGAAATAAAATAATAATCTATATTTATTTTTTAAACAGAGCCTACTGGCTCTGTTTTAATTTTTTTAATAACTCAAACTATCAATTACTTTTCCATCAGCATCTAAAAGTCTTATTGTTTCTCTTTTAGCTTTCCACAATTCTTCATCTCTGTTTAAGAAAATTCTCCATTCAGATTTATAGAAATCTTCTTCATTTTTGTGGTTCGTTACGCAGGTTTGATAATTGATTTCCGAGTTTATGAAAGAAGAACACTCGTATTGCATTGTTAGTGGTAGTGGTTTTGCGTTTATCGTACATGTTCTCATTCTTTCAATAAAATCAATGCAAGCATCATTTAAGGCATTTGGGCCGGATATTTTTATTTTAAAGTTTTCCTCATTTACTATCCTTGGACATTCATTTTTTAGAGAGGGCTTAAAATCTTGAAATTGTTCAAAATACCCCGTGCAAAGATTTGTTCTAAAGGAAGTTCCTATTGGAGACCTTCCCGTTGTTACATAAGCTTTGTCTCCAGGAGACAAGAAAATTGGCTGTTGGGGGTTAGTTTTAGACGTGTAGGGCAGATAGGAAGCCTCACCTATAGTAATGTTTTTCCCTGTAGCTGAACTTGTTATCGACCAACCAGAGATATTAATTTTTTCTTTGTTTTTTCTGTCGTTGGTTAATACTAAATATTCAGCAGAAGGGTCGGTATAAGTAGCAGTCCCTCTTTCTATTGAAATTTTATCTTGATAAAGAGAGATTTTTTTTGTCTCTTGTGTTTGTTCCGATTCTTTTTCTAGTGGATTTTTTATCTCAGGCCTTACTCTTGGGCTTCTAAGCACTGTTTCTGTGGAACCGCTTTGGTTATTGGTGTAGGCGCTAAAATAACCGGCAATACCGGATGAGGGGGAGGTTGTCGCCGCCGCCCCTCCTTGCTGGGTGGCCCCTCGATCAGGGCCACCAGAAAGAAACCAGAGCACGAAAAGCCCTATAAAAGCGAACACTATCCATTTAAAAAATTCTCCCCCAGTCATTATTGTTTATTAAATTTTCCGCCAAAGGCGGATCCGCCTTTGGCGGAAATTACTTTTTTAATCTGTTAAGTTCTTCTCTTGTGACTCTGGCATCGTCCCAAGGTAGTTTGGTGTTATTTGGGCCCATAATATAAGGATCAGTTCCTTTTCCAGATATCAAAACAGTATCACCAGTTTCGGCGGATGACAAGGCTTTGTTTATAGCCTCTCTTCTATCCATTATTATTTCATAATTTGGTTTTTCTATTCCCTCAGTCATTTCCTCTAATATTTTTCTTGGGTCTTCGTCATAAGGGTCCTCGTTGGTTAAAATAATATGAGAGCAATATTTATCTGCAATTGAACCCATAATTTTTCTTTTCCATTTATCACGCCCTCCTCCTGTGTTGCCGAGCACGCAAATTCTTTTTGAGTTGGGGAAAGCCTCGTAAAGTTTTTCTAAAGAATCAGCTGTGTGAGCATAATCTACAACTACAACAAAATCTTGGTCTTCATCTATTCTTTCTACTCTACCTCGAATTCCTTTAAATTTTTGGATAGCATTTTTTATGGTTTCGTTACTAATGCTTTGACTTTTGGCAAATGTTGCCGCCGCTAAAATGTTATAAATATTGAATTTTCCAGACAGACTAGAATTTATTTTCGTTCCTCCAAAAGTTAGGACGAGACCCTGCTTAGCTAATTGATATGGTTCGGCATCGGTTACCGAGTATTTATATTGCTCTTTTATGTTATTCTTTAAGAATCTAGCAGATTCTGCGTCATCTGTATTCACCACAATAAGTTTTCTTTCTTTGTTAGATTTTTCTAGAGCCTCGGCAATCTTAAGTTTTGCCTGTACATAATTTTCATAAGAACCGTGTGACTCAATATGTTCAGGAGACAAATTTGTGAAAATAAGAGCGTTCATTTGAATAAATTTGTGGCGGAACTGCAAAACACCTTGTGAAGTCATTTCTATAATAATATAATCACATTGTTTTTTTACAGCTTTTTTTATAAATTGTTGAACAAAAAATCTTCCTGGCATGGTCATTTTTTGTTTGTTCATTTCTGACTCCTCATCCAACTTAAAGCGCATTGTCCCAAGGAGAGCTGTTTTAAAACCGGCTTCTTCAAGCATTGCACTGATTAATTCTGTGGTACTGGTTTTTCCTTTTGTCCCAGTTACCCCGATTACAAATATTTTTCTTGAAGGGAAGCGGTAGATAAGGGCCCCTAATAGGGAAAGCGAGTAATGATAAGCAGGCTGAATTTTCTTAAATAAATTAGTGGGAATGTAACTTTTTATTTTGTAGAGAAGATCGTCTAACATAGCTTAATTCTATCAGAATTAGGCAGAATTATAAATCATGAGTTAAGAATAATGAATCAAGAACCATGAATCAGGGATTCGGGATTAATAATAAAAAACTAAGAACGTTGGGACAAATTTTGCTCCGCAAAATTTGTCCCAACGTTCTTGCTAACGAGAGCTCTTTGTTAGCGAGAGCGAAGCAATCTAGAACCAGATTTTAGAAAAATAAGGCTGTCGGGCAGCCTTATTTTTCTATTTACTTAAAATTTTTAGAGCTTCTCTAACTTTATTGCTGGTTCCAATTATTTCTTTATCAATTTTTTTAAGAGCGTCACTAGCTTCTCGAGCGGAATAACCCAGCGATTTTAATGCTTCAATAACATCGATTTCTTCTCTGATTCCAGTTGGGGTTTGTTCAATTTTCGCTACTTTGTTTTTTAATTCCAAAACAATCTTTTGAGCATTTTTAGCACCGATACCAGAAACTTTTGTTAAGTAAGAAGTATCTCCTGTTGAAACTGCTGAGATAAGCGTTTCTGTGGTGGCAACATTTAGTATCCCCAAAGCAGTTTTGGGTCCAATTCCCGAAATAGAAATTAGTAATTCAAAAAAATCTAGATCTTCCTTTGTTAGAAAACCGAACAAATCCATAGAATTTTCTCTTACAGCTAAATGTGTCCAGAGAGTCGTTTTCTTGTCACTGGTGTTAAGTTTATCTATTTCTTTGATTGTGTCGTTGGGTACGAATACTTTATAACCAACACTTGAAGCATCAATTATAATGAAGTTGTCTCCTTTGTATGTTATTTTGCCAGTAAGCTGTGAAATCATATATTTATAAGTATAAAGTAGCCAGTATCAAGTAGCAAGAATAAACCCATTTAGATTACTTGATTTTTAAATCAAAGTAAGGTAATCTTTCCACATATGCCTATAACAAGATCAGCAAAAAAAGCACTTCGTGGCTCTGAAAAAAAGAGAGTTTTTAATATTCGTGTAAAAAGGACACTAAAGGATTCTGTAAAACAAATTTCTAAATTAACTATAGCCAAGGATAAGAAAGAAGCAGAAGCTAAATTGTCAGAAGCTTATAAAGCAATTGATAAGGCCTCAAAGAGGGGAGTTATCAAAAAGAATACTGCTTCTAGAAAGAAATCAAGATTAGCAAAGATGATTGCAAAAATATAGAAGTATTAAGTATTAAGTATTAAGTATTAAGTATTAAGTATTAAGTATTAAGAATTAAGAAAAAAGATTTTGCCTTTGGCAAAATCTTTTTTGTTTAAGTAACAATTTTTGTGATAATATAACAGTTGACCCCTCTCGTAGTTCAGTGGATAGAACATGGCTTTGCGGAAGCCACGACGCAAGTTCGATTCTTGCCGAGAGGACAAAATTAAAAGAACAGATTGGTTTTCAATCTGTTCTTTTAATTTTGTCCTCTCGGAGAAAAGTGCCTGCGCACTTTTCGTCAGGAATCGAAAGACGGGGCATGTCGAGCGAAGCGAGACAGCGGGCTTTTGATTTCAACCTTAATAAAAAAAGCTGAAACGAAAGAAATATGTCCAGCGATACTTTGTAAATTTTGAGGCACGAAAAAATTTACTTAGTAATCGTGGGACGATTCTATCTCTTCGAGTTTATTAAAAATACCTCATCAATTTATACGAAATCGGTTCAGAGTGCTCCTCTTTTTTTAGGTGATTGAGTAGGAATTTCTCTATTTCCTCAGTGTCTGCATCCCCAACAGGGATTGTTATAAAAGGCATATACTTCTTTTTCGATTTCAAAAGTATTCTAGGAAATTCATCTTCTAGGATACAAAAAGATTCTATATTTTTAAAAAGGTATTTTTTACCATAGATAACAATTCCTTTTGAATCCACAATGCATTTTATTGTTCTTGGTTTTTTTGTTGATTGAATAGTTAAAGTCACCATTATTACAAAAACTAAAATTGCAGTGGAGATTTTGTTGGTCATTGCCAAAAGAACAATTATTGCAATACCAAATACCCATAACCCCCAAAACCAATCTGGAGTTTTTTCGTAGTGTTCATGTTCTTGTGTTTGCCATTGAATAGCATCTTCAGTTTCCGTTTCCATGGATATATTATAGCAAAGAAACAGAAGAACAGAAGAACATAATAAAAGAAAAACGAAGAGATAAAAAACATTAAAAACAAAAAGCCCCTTAAAGGGACTTGGGCAAATCAGAATTACTAGTTTCTTTCTTTTTTGTGGGATTGGTAACCTTAGCGGAGAAGTGAGACCCACATTTTGGGCAACTTTCTCCAGTAAATGTTGACCTGCAATTTCCACAGCGATTGTTCTCCCCTAAAGCGGTTTCCATCGTCCTCATGTCATCAAATATCGTCATACTATTCATGGTGATTCCCTCCTTCAAGTATGGTTAATTTTCTAAGGTTCATTGTTTCTAATTTCATTATACATAAAATGAAGAAAAAACAAAAAGTTGGGTGTCCGACACCCAACTTTTTGTTTTTTTTGAGATTAAAAATTTATTTACTCAAAGAATCTCTGATTTCTCTTAGAAGCAAAATATCTTCTGGTGTTTTTGGTGCTTCCTCTGGTTTTGCTTCTTCTTTTTTCTTTAGGCGGTTAAGTTGTTTTATAACCATGAAAATAGCAAAAGCTATTATTGCAAAATCGATAACGGTATTAATAAACATACCATAATTAATTGTTACAGCTTCGATTCCCTCAGATGCTTTTTTTAGTGTAATAACTAGGTTAGAAAAATCTACTCCCCCAGTTAACACGCCAATAGGTGGCATTATGATGTCAGACACAAAAGAGCTGACAATCTTGCCAAAAGCAGTACCAATTACGATACCTACCGCCATATCGATAACATTACCTTTTATAGCGAATTCTTTAAATTCTTTTAACATATAAATAAGTATAAAGTAGTAAGTATCAAGTATCAAGTTTACAACGTTTTTTATTGCTTTGGGTATAAATTTTGAGGGGAGGGGGCAATAGCTTTGTTTTTACTTGAAAAATTAGTTAAAAAAAGCTAAAGTTAAGGCTTGAAAATCGAATATAGAAAAGGAGAGGTGGCAGAGAGGATGAGAAACAAAAGATTTTGTTTCGAATCCGACTGAAGGGAGGAGGACGAATATTCGACCTCTCTTGGTAAAAATGTCATTTATCTGATAATGTAGTATAGTAAAAAACTGAATAAACAATGGAGAGGTGGCAGAGAGGTCGAATGCACCGGTCTTGAAAACCGGAGCGCGGGAAACCGTGCCGTGGGTTCGAATCCCACCCTCTCCGCACAAATAAAAAAACAACCCCGACCAAGGGGTTGTTTTTTTATTTGCTAACGGAGTGAGGGTGGAATTCGAACGGCGGAGCCGACGCTGAGCGAAGCGAAGTGACTCGGTGAACCGCGTCCAGCAGTACTTGATAAAATCTGAGCGAAGCGAAAGATTTTATTTAGTAACTGCGGGACGAATCCCACCCTCTCAACAGAGAGGTCTCGGTGTACTTAAAAGTTGTTAGTCTTTTTTAACGTGGAATATCAAAAATAGCGTATTATTAAGTGGCAAAGGTCGTGAATCAGAAAATTGCCTATTTTAAAATAAAAAAATTAATTAAAAAATAAATAATATGAAAAAAATTAACAAAGTTTCAATAATTATATTGAGTATTATGCTTATACTTGGTATAGCCGGAGCGACCATCGTATTTGCGGCAACGGACCCAGGATTGGGCGCGTCTGCCACTTTTTCTATTGTTGCACAAACCGCGATTACAGGGACAGGAACTATATCTGGGAATGTTGGGATAAATAGTACTGGTGCCGGGATTTCCACATTAACTGCCGGAGATGTGGGTGGCACAATATATTCCACAGATGGAATGTCCCCAGGTTTGGCAACTTTAGATTCTGCTGTTCAAACCAATCTTTCAACTGCGAATGACAACATAACCGCGCAGGGTTCAACCGCAAGTATTGGCCCAGCTCTTGATGGTCTGGCTCTCACTACTGGTGTTTATGATATCGGAGCTGGACGGTTAAATGGTGGTGTGCTTACGCTTGATGGTCCTGGTGTATACATTTTAAGAGCATCAAGTGATTTAATATCATCTGGTTCTATTAATTTAATCAATGGGGCAAGAGCTTGTGATGTATATTGGAAAGTTAACACTTTGGCAACTATTAATGGTAGTTCTTTTGTCGGAACAATCATCGCAGGAACAGGTGTTCATTTTGGCAGTGGCGTAGTTTTGAACGGAAGGGCTTTGGCATTGGGAGGTGATGTAACCTTGATCAATAATACTATTTCGGGACCGACATGTGTGCCTTCCACTTCCACTTCCTCTGCCTCTTCCTCTTCCTCTGACGGTCGCGTGTTTTCTACCGCTACACTTCGTGTAGTTAAGTTGGTGATCAATGATAATGGCGGGTTGGCAATTCCCTCTAATTTCATGATTAACATCGCTGGCACGAATGTTTCCTCGAGTTCTTTTGCCGGCTCTGCTTCCGGTGTGGATGTTACACTAAATACTGGTTCTTACGAAGTAACGGAAATTAATCTTCCGGGTTACTCACAGTCTAGTTCTGTAGGTTGTTCGGGGACAATTGTGAATGGCGAGACTAAAACTTGTACCATCATTAAGATGATATTGCACCAATTATTGCCAGCGTTGCCTTGATCCACGTGACAAAAGTTCCAAGCCCACTAGCACTCCTTGCTGGAGGGGGAACGGTCACCTACATTAACCAAGTTACTAATCCAGGAACGGTCGCATTGAACAATGTCCTTCTATCTGATGATAAATGCAGTCCGGTAAAATATATTTCTGGTGACACTAATAGTAATTCAAAGCTTGATACCACCGAAACATGGTTCTACTCCTGCCAAGCAACACTTACTAAAACTACAGAGAACACAGTTACTGCTAGCGGAGAAGCTAACGGTCTGACTGCTAGAGACTCTGCCGTCGCTACTGTTGTTGTGAATGTCACTATTCCTAAATTACCTAACACAGGGCTTCCTCCTAGCGATAATAGTATTCCTTGGAATATTGTTGCCCCAGTCGGCATCTTTGCTGTTTTGGCTCTATTCTATTTTGCTCAAAGAAAGCAAATAGTTTAGTCTTAATTATCAAGGAAAATTATTAGCAAGCAAATGCCAAACAAATTTTTGTTTGGCATTTGTGTTTAAAAACTTTTTACAAAATTTATGCAATCAAAAATCTTATCAAAACGAATGTTGTTGGGTATTATCCTTTTAGGGTTCATTCTTTTTGCAATACTTCTTTTTAATTTTATTCTAAAAAACCCAATTCAAGGTAGTTCGGCATTGCTCATTGAAAATGTTGCCACTCTTCCAAATCAAGAATACGCAAGCGTTGGACTACCGGTGCGTCTTAAGATTCCGGCGATTGGAGTTGATTCAGCGGTTATTTCTGTGGGGCTTACGTCCGACGGAGCAATGGATGTACCAAAAGACCCTACTGATGTAGCATGGTTTAATCTTGGACCGCGCCCTGGTGAAAGTGGCAGTGCTGTTATTAACGGACACTACGGTTGGAAAAATAACATACCGGCGGTATTCGATAATTTACACAAATTAAGAGAAGGGGAAAGGATATCTGTTGAAGATGAAAAAGGGGTGACCACCACTTTTATTGTGCGTGAAATCCGAATCTATGACAAAGATGATGTGGCATTGGGTGTGTTTGAATCAGACGATGGCAAGGCGCACCTTAACCTCATAACTTGCATGGGAGATTGGAATCAGGTGGAAAAAACCCATTCCGAGCGACTTGTCATACTTACTGACAAAGAATAGCTCGAATTTAGTTAAGGAAGGATGTTGTTTCAAAATTGAAATTACCAGAGTGAAATTAAAAGCGTTTTATTTTTAATACGTTTGATTTTTAGTACCTGCAAAGAGTTTTTTCTTAAACGAAATATTTAAAAACCAAGCTTACTCCAAAAAAACAAAATCCTCTATTTTTATTTCGTTTTCTGAAACCATCCCTGCGTTTATTTCCAGAACATACAAAGCCGGCTGGTTGGGGTTAAATTTTTCGGGATAAGATTCGGGAAGGGCATTTTCTTTTATATAAACAATTTTGTAGTCTTCTCCTATCCAAATTATATCAATCGGGAAATTCATATCTTTCATCCAAAAATGGTAGACACCAATTTCGTTAAAGACGAAAAGCAACCCTTCTTCTTTTGGTAGTGAAATTTTATTAGAAAGACCCCTGGCTCTCTCTAATGCTGTGTCGGCAATAGATATTCTAAATGAAGAATTATTTATTACAGCTGTATCAAATTGATTTGAATCTTTTTTATTAAAAATCCCAAATAAATATAAAAGAGAGGTCGCAATTAAGAGAGCAATTATAAATATAATTTTAGCTTTCATTTTAAGTTTATTTTCTTTTCTTTTTATCAACAAAGAATATGTAGATGATGTCTAAGATTGCCATTGTGTTTATAAGAAAAATAGCAACAAACCATTTTGAGTGGCCATTTTTTGAAGCTCTCCATAAAGCATAACCCTTCCAAGGAAGAACCCAGAGAGCGATTAAAATAATTATTAAAATAAATAGCTCTGGGTTTGTTTCTTGCAAAGCTTGTATTTGTTGTATTTGCATAAGTAGAGTATATCAATAGAAAGGTTTAGATTCAACGAACCTTTCTTTTTTATGGAAAGTTTGCTAACCTTGAATTAGGATAGTTTTTTGCTAAGAATTCTTCAAAAAAAGGAGGGTTTCCATGAAAGTAAAAATAATCACAGTGTCTCTGTTTTTTGTCTTTTTCTGCGCATCAATTTGCTATGGAGGAGCAAGGAAGTATCAGTTACCAGAGAAACCTTTTCCGTCACCTTGTAACACTCAGTTTAAGGCAGGCCAAAGGTATATCTATGAAACCCTTAGTGGAAGTACCTCGGAAAGGTTTTGCCAGCATCCCAAGGGACCCTGGGTGGCCATTAGCACTGGTTACATGAAAGCTTTCGTTTCCTATTCATTACCTAAACCAAAGGGCAAAACAGAGAAACGCGTGGAAATTCCACCGGGGGACCAAATCTCTCCTGCCCCATGGCGCATAAGTTTCTGATTATGAGAGGAGGAAGTCTTTATGGCGAAAAAAATATTATGGGCTTTGTTTTTTGTTTTGATTAGCATATCAAGTATTGCCCAAGAGGTAAAACATGACTCTTCAAGTGATTTTTTCTATCCCTGTGACACCAATTTTGAAGTATGGCAGAGATACACAAAGGAATCACCCTCAAGTGGGGTTGAAAGGTTTTGCCGAAATTCAGGAGGGCGATGGATTGCTGTGAATGTCAGAGGGATAAGGGCTTTTGTCCCCGATTCGTTTCTCAAATAAAGTGATCAAAAAGGAAAGAGAACAGAAATTCTACGAGAGGGTCTAGCAGATTTCTTTTGTGGAAGTCTGCTAGGCCAAGAGGTTTCTAGTGACAAGAGGAGGACCTTTTATGAAAACGGACAAAGGGGGTAAGGCTAAACCTTCAATTCCCCAAGATCTGTTTAAAGAGCAACCCTGCATTGGCAGGGGTTGTAAAAAAATTATTAAAGGAATTCTGGAGTGCAATTACATAACCACAAAGGAAAGATGCGGTTGTCCTCAGTGTCCTGGTTGCGGGGAAGAAAAAAACGTAGGTCCTTTTTGCCAAGAGTGTTATATAACCTCGAATACTATCGGACAGGAGGTTTCCTAATGAAAGCAAAGGGAATGGTGATTTTTTTTCCAACCATGAAGGAGAAGCAAGGGGAGCTAGATAATTTTTTGGCTAGGCTAGATCTCTGGTTCTTAAGGCAGAAGGTTCATCGGCAGGTTTTGTTGTTTCTCCGGAAAATGGAAAAAGCCAATAAAAGAGCTGCCGCCAGTACTCTTCGTTTCTGAAATTTTTGTGGAAGAAGCCCCGACTTGTCGGGGCTGTTTTTATGTTTCTCCGTTTCTTTATTTTATGGTATCCTTTTCCCTATATATGAGTAATTTTTTTAAAATTTTCCTTGTTTCTTTTTTTGTTTTTGTGAGTATTTTTCCTGTAACTTTTGCAGAGGAGAAAGTGAATGTCTATGTATTTGGGAGAGAAGACTGCACTTTTTGCCAGTTAGAGGAAAGTTTTTTGGATGCTCAAATTTCAGAAGGGATGGATTTCAATTTAATCAAATTGGATGTAACTGATAAAAAAACAAAAGAACAATTTACTCTTCTTACAGAAAAATATAATTTAACTAAAGCGACCCCTATTACCCTTGTGGGGGACTCAATAATTCAAGGTTTTAATTCTGCGGAAGTTACAGGAAAGGATATTTTATCTGCAATCGAAGCTCATAAAGGAAAAGCTAATCTAACGATTGAGGATTACTTAGAAGGAGACAGAAACTTGTCTACTTCTAGTGCTGTTTGTGATACAGAAAATTCCGTCACTTGTTCCGTTTCTGTTCAAGAAAATACAGAAATAAAAGTTCCTTTCTTTGGTGTAATTGATTTGAAAGACTTTTCTTTGTTTTCGATGTCGGTAATCCTTGGATTCATAGACGGCTTTAACCCGTGTGCAATGTGGGTGTTGCTAACATTTCTGTTAATTCTTTGGCAGATAGGAAACAAGAAGAAGATGTTACAAGTTGCCGGCTTGTTTATTTTTGCTGAAACGATAATGTATTGGTTGATTCTAAATTTTTGGTTTGGAGCTTGGGATTTTGTTGGGTTAGACAGAATCGTAACTCCGGCAGTGGGTATTTTGGCAATCGGAGGGGGAATATATTTTTTACAAAGATATTTTAAACACAGGAATGAATTAGTTTGTGATGTTACTGATTATCAGAGTAAATCTAAAACTGAGAATAAGATAAAAAATTTAATCAGTTCTCCTTTAACAATTTTGACCGCACTCGGGATTATGGGGGTAGCGTTTTCTGTTAATATTATCGAGTTTGCTTGTTCTATTGGTATTCCCCAAGCTTTTACAAAAATTTTGGAGATAAATAATCTAAGTACTCTCTCTCAGCAATTTTATATCTTAATCTACACTCTATTTTACATGGTTGATGATTTTGTGGTCTTTGGATTGGCATTATATGGCTTTGATAAGTTCTACACAGTAGGGCAGAAGTACTCAAATCTTTCATCTCTAGTAGGAGGGGTTCTCATGATAATTTTAGGAGCTTTACTCATTTTCGCCCCTAATTTACTAGTGTTCTAGTCATTGACTTTTGCTATTATTTATACTATAATATATAAAGTGGAGTTGAGGTTTGCTCGATTCCAAAACATTGAAAAAATCTAAGGGGGAGCAGAATGAATACAAAATTGTTGCTCTCCATTAGAGAGCAGATTGAAAAATCAAAAGTAAAAAGAAATAAATACGTTATTGCTTTTGATTTAGATGAAACTCTTTGGGATTTTGTTCCAATGGATTCGGACGAAGAACCTAAACCTATTTGGGACAACATCGCTGTAGTGAACGAGTTGTTCAAGGATGACTCTTTGGCTATAGTCCTGTACACCTCGAGGAGGGTAGAAGATTTTTTCGAAACCACTTCTCTGCTTGAGAAGTATGGAGTGAAATACCATTCACTTCAATTTGGAAAAATGAAATTTGACGTTCTTGTTGATGACAAGTCCGTCAATCCCACCGCCTAAGGGAGCGACTTTTGTCGCTCCCTTCTTTAATTCTTGTGATACAATTTTAATTATGAAACTAGTTATTTTGAGAGGTCTACCTGGTTGTGGTAAATCAACAATAGCAGAAGAATTATCTAATAAATTAAATAGTCAGGTTATTTATGGCGATTCTTTTAAGAGAGAGTTCATGATAGCCAATTCTGATTTCAAAAATGAAGAGGTTTATCTGTATAGTTATGATAAAATAACTGAGGAAATTGAGAGATATTTTGACCAAAAGGAAAAATTAGTTGTTGTTGATGAGCTTTTTGATAACAAAGAATTTGTTGGAAGGGTAAAAAGTTTTTGTAAAGAAAGTAACATTGAAATTTTCTGGTTTTATATACAACGAGATTTCGAAAAACTTTTGGAGACTGAGCATCAAAGAGAAAGAAAAATAAAAAATACAATCGAAGATTTTAAAAGTTTGCAAAATAGTTTGGATAAAATAAAAAATGAAGAAGAGGTGTTTGTTGATAATAACAATGACATAAAAGATAGCGTCGAATTTATTTTAAAAAACTTAGAAAATAAATTATAGTAAGTAATTATGAAATATTTAGGAATAGACTATGGGTTAAAAAATGTTGGCATTGCTATCTCTGATGAGGGTGGTAAAATGGCTTTCCCGAAAGTCGTTTTAGACAATGACGAAAATTTGTTTAGCAAAATAAAACAAATTTGTGAAGAAGAAAAAGTGGGGGGGATTGTTATTGGCGAATCTTTAAATTTTAAAGGAGAACTAAACCCCATAATGAAACAAATAATTTCCTTTAAAGAAAAATTAGAAAAAGAAACTACTTTACCAACTTATTTTCAAAAGGAATTATTTACGAGTGCAGAAGCGGAAAGAACTCAGGGACAAAATTTGAGAAACATTAGAAAGGGCGAAAGAAAAGAGAAAACAGTTTCTTTAAAAAAGAACGACGCCTCCGCTGCAGCATTGATTTTGCGTAGTTACTTGGATGCTACTATGGGAGACAGTTAAGGGTAAAAAGAATAGCTTTACTAATTAAAATGTAAATCTCAAAATGAAAAATAACAGTGTAAAATATAAAATAATAACGAAAATTTCGAGAAGAAATTTTCGTAAGATTTTAAGATTTTTTATTGTCATTTTTCATTTTGAGATTTTAACTTTACATTTATTATGATAAATTTTGATGATTTTGCAAAAATAGATATAAGAATTGGAGAAATAAAATCAGCCGAAAAAGTTGAAAAGTCCGACAGGCTTTTTCTTTGTAAGGTTGATGTGGGGGAGAAAGTGGAGAGACAAATTGTTTCTGGTGTAGCTGAATATTTTGATAGCCCAGAAGCTCTTATCGGGAAAAAGATTCCCGTTTTGATGAATCTTGAGCCAAGGAAAATTATGGGTTATGAGAGCCAGGGAATGATTTTGTATGTCTCGGATGGTAAAGACCTAACCACGCTTGAGCCCAACAAGGAAATGGGGAATGGGTCAGTGGTTAAATAATACCTTTAGGTAGAATGAATCTGGTTTAAGAACTTTTTTAGAAAATGAAAAACTTAATTAACGAATTAAAAATTAAAATTACAAACTGGTCTGTATCGCGTCTTCATGGGAAAAAAGCGGAATTTTGGCTTGCCACCTTTTCTTTTTCTGAAGCTTCTTTCTTTTTAATCCCCCCTGATGTTTTACTTATAGCAATTTTAGGAGCTAATGCTAGGAGATGGATTTATTATTCATCTCTTACAACCGTTTTCTCTGTTTTGGGCGGAATTCTTGGTTATTTGATAGGCTTTTTGTTTTTCGATGTCGTCGGGGAGCATTTAATTTCTCTATATAATCTTCAAAGTCAAATGGCGTATGTTTCTGAGAAGTTTGCGGATAATGCTTTTTGGGCAGTTTTTGTTTCTGCTTTTACTCCTGTTCCTTATAAAATATTCACTATTTCTGCTGGTTTTTTCAAGATTAATTTTATTAACTTTATGGTGGCATCTCTTTTGGGAAGGGGGATGAGATTTTTTACTGTTGGTTTTGTTATGAAGAAATATGGAGAAAAATTAACTAATTATTTCTTTAAATACTTTAATGTTGTTTCGATAATAATCGTTGTTCTTATTGTGGCTTGGTTTGTTCTTGTTTAATACTACACAAATCCACAATATTTTTTTTGAAAAACAGGTTATAATATCTACTAATGAAGAAAAATTGGTTTTTAAATTGTTTCCCTACTCCGAATTTTTTAAAAATGCCATCGGTTGGTATTGATATTTCTGATGAGTATATTAGGTTTGTAGAGATTGTTGATGACGGATGCAATAAAATTTTGGGAAAATTTGGAAAAGTTCCGTTGCCTGAGGACGTCGTTGTTTCTGGGGAAGTAAAGAATGAAGAGAAATTGGTAGAAATTCTTAAATCAATAAAAAAAGAACATAAATTTAATTTTATAAGAGCCTCTTTAACAGAAAGAAACTCTTATATTTTCAAAACGACTATCACTAAGAAAGAGAATATGAGCGCTGGGGAGATACGGGGGAGTTTAGGTTTTAAGATGGAAGAAAATGTTCCCATTAAATCTGAAGAAACAATTTTTGATTTTGACGTTACTAAAATAAATCTTCATGATTTAGATATTGTGGTTTCAGCTCTGCCTAAAAATATCGTGGAACAATTTATTGTAGTTTTCGAAAAAGCCGGTCTAAAGCCACTTTCTTTTGAGGTTGAGGCCCAAGCTGTAGCAAGAGCTGTCGTGAGTTCAAAAAGTAATGAAACATTTATGGTTGTTGACTTGAGAAGACGAAGAGCGGGGTTATCAATTGTTAAGTCTGGGGTTGTTAGATTTACAGCAACACTAGATATTGACGAAAATGATTTAAGTAACGCTATTGAAAATTATTCAGGGGCTTCCTTGGAAGAGGCTCAAAAAACAAAAAAGGGACAAGGTTCAGAAAAAATAAAAAAAGAAGAGAATTTTCTTTATTCAGCGGTTGCCCCTTTAACAGTTCTTAAAGATGAAATAAATAAGTATTTAATTTATTGGCATACCCACCGTGATAATGTAAGGGGAGGAAAAATTTTAAACAAAGTTCAGGAGATAATTTTGTGTGGGTCCGGAGGTTCTTTGAGGGGTTTGGATGATTATCTTTCTTTGAGTATTGGGCTAAGTGTTGAAAAAGCGAATGTTTGGGGAAATCTTTTTTCTTTTGACGATATTGTCCCAGAGATAAGTTTTGAAGATTCTTTAGAATATGCCCCATCCATAGGTTTGGCTATGAGGACCGATGAGAGGATTTTTTTGTACCCTCCGAAAATTAGATAAAATGATTAATTTACTACCAGAAGAAAAAAAGAAGACTATTTTTTACGAATTTATTTTAAGATTAATAATAGTTTTTTTCTTTTTTTCCTTTTTTTCAATTTGTGTTGCTTTCATTTTATTAATGCCTTCTTACTTTTTATCTAATTTTAAAGAATCTGACGCTATCACAAAAATATCCTTATTACAAAAGGCCAACGGAGAAAAAGACGAAGATTTTTACCGAAATATTTTAATAAATGAAAAAATAAAATTGGATTTATTGAATAAAAAGAATGAAATTGATGCTAGCGAAATAATAAATGAAATAGTTGTTACCAAGCCAGAAAATGTTGAAATAAGAAGTTTTTTTTACGAGAAAAAAGATGAATCAAAGACAGAGAAAGGTAGCATAACATTGGTCGTCAACGGCGTAGCTCAAAAAAGAAGCACTTTGATTGATTTTGTTAACCTGCTCAAGGAAAATAACAATTTTGTTGAGATAGATTTTCCCGTGTCTAGTTTGGTAAAAGATGATGAAGTTGATTTTTCTTTAAAAATTTTAGTTAAGGCTAATTATGAATAAATCATTTCCTAAAAAAATATTTCTCACTATTCTTTTTTTGAATGTTGTAGCTCTGGCTGCTTACACTTTTCTGTTTTTGGAAATCAAAAAAAAGAATGAGTTTGCTCTGTCTTCGTTGGGGGACATAAAGAGTCAGACTACAAAAGAAAAAAAGTTTGAGGCGGTTTTAGATAATTTGGCAAATACCGAAGGGGAAAGAAATAAATTGGATACTTTCTTTATTCAAAACAATAGTTTTGGTGTTGTTCAGTTTATAGAAAAAATAGAATATTTAGCTAAATATTCTAACCTCTCTTTAGATGTAAAGTCTATTTTATTATCAAACCAAAATTTAGATGAAAAAAATAATGCGAGCTTAATTGAGAACATGAAATTAAACTTAGATGTCAATGGAAGCTATTCAGATATAGTTTATTTTCTCAAATTTCTTGAACTCCTGCCATACAAGTTGTATATAGACAGGGTTTCTATTGAAAAGAAAGAAATAGAAGTAATGGAGGAAGGCCTGGCTCCTTTGGATAGTTGGGATGGGAAATTTGATCTAACGATTCTAAAACTAAAAAGTTAACATAAATATGTTTAAAGATATTTTAAAAGAAATAAAAAACATTTTAAGCTTGAAAGAAGCCATTGGTTTTGGTATCACATCTTTACATGGATGGCTTGCTATAATAATTTTATTTCTTTTCTTGAATGTTTGGGTAGTATTTTTTAGTCATTACTTATACCAAGGGATAGATAAAGGCACTTTTTTTGAGGTAAAGGAAAAAACTGAGGAGATATTTAAGTTTGATGAAATTAACAAAAGTGACCTATTAAAAGTGATTTTAGATTTTGAAAAAAGAGCAGAAACATTCGAAAATCTAAAAAATGAAAAGGTTATCATTGACCAAGTTTTATAATCTGGTATATTGTATTCATCCAAATTTACTGAAAGTTTAATAGTTGCCCTCGTAGTTCAATGGATAGAACTGCGGACTTCTAAGCCGTTAATGTAGGTTCGATTCCTGCCGAGGGCACAAAACGAAACAAAACCGAAGCTATTAGCTTCGGTTTTGTTTCGTTTTGTGCCCTCGGAGAAAAGTGCCTACGCACTCTTCGTTAGGAATCGGATGGCGGAGGCATATTTTACGTAGCATAGCGAAGAAAAAAACCAAGCCACGTCCAGCGATACTTTGTAAATTTGAGCTTGTGAAAAATTTACTTAGTAATCGCGGGACGATTCCTGCTTTCCTGCGCCGTTCGAATCCCTCATCGCCCTACAAAATCAAAGACCCCAGAACTAACGTTCCGGGGTCTAAGATTTTGTGGGCGACAGATTCGACCTCCGAATCACTAAGTTTTTTTAGAATCTTTCACTTCGTTACAGACTCTAAAAAACCAAAGTGTTCGTAGGCTTGGCTCGACTGTTTTGCTTCGCAAAACATGTCTCCGCCTGTTCGAATCCCACGAAAAGTCCGCAGGGACTTTTCTTCATCGCCCACACAAACAAAAAACAGCACCTTAACGGGTGCTGTTTTTTGTTTGTGTGGGCGATGAGGGATTCGAACCCCCGGCCTACCCGGTGTAAACGGGTTGCTCTAACCAACTGAGCTAATCGCCCAAATATTATTGTATACTTGGATATTATATTTAATTTTCAAATCCTAAATGAAACTGCCTGTCCGCCTCTGGAGGAAGTTAATCATCCAATCAAATATTGAACACCTTATATATTATCTTATTTAAAGTTCATTGTAAATAAAAGAATGGCCCACGTTCGCGCGTGGGCCATTTCAACAATTAGGGCAAGTGTGTTGTTACTGTACCATTTCTATCAATTCTTTCATTTTCTGTCTGAGATCTTCCCATGTTTTGTTGCATTGATGGTTACATCCTGCTTTCATCATTTTGTCCCTGAATTCCGGGTTTGTCGATATTGCCACCATTGGCGTATTAGGGTAGGTTTCGCGAATTTTTTTACCAACGGTATAGCGTCCGCCCTTCTTTTTGACCCAAGAGGGTACCGACCGAGAACAGCGTTAGTGATGATGATATCAATAGCCGGCATCTCCTTCAAAATTTTCAGTGTTTCGGACTCGGATTCAGCCGAGATAATTCTTACGTCGTTTCCCCAGAGATTTCCAAGCCTTCTCTCCCAGAGTAAAGCCATTCCAGGAAAGCTCTCAACAACAAGAATCATTATTTCCCTTGGTGTTTTTTTCATTCCACGCACCTCTTTAAGATTAAAAAATCTAAGAAACAGTCACTTTCTAAATTGAATAGTAATACTTAAAAACAAAGAAGTCAATGATTTTAAATAAAATAGATAGTCGGGGTAATTTTTTGCTATACTAATAACAATGCAAATACCAATAATTTATGAAGATGAAAATATCGTTGTAATAAACAAGCCTGTTGGTTTGGTGGTTCACCCTGCTCGTCCAACTCATTTTCCAAAAAATGGGGATAGGGATGGAAGAACAAAAGAAAAAACTTTAGTAGATTGGGTTTTGAAAAATTATCCAGAAACTGAGAATGTTGGGGAGCCTCTGGTTTTGTCTTCTGGGGAAATTATAAAACGCCCTGGTATTGTTCACCGCTTGGATAAAGAAACTTCTGGCATCTTGGTTATTGCCAAAAATCAAGAATCATTCCTTCACTTAAAAAATCAATTTCAGAATAGAGAAACAAAAAAAAGTTATCGAGCTTTTGTTTACGGAGAAATAAAAAATGATGAATGGACCATTGACCGTCCCATTGGGAGAAGTTCAAGCGATTTTAGAAAATGGTCAGCGCAAAGAGGGGCAAGAGGAAAGATGAGAGAAGCGGTAACCGAGTATAAGGTTTTGAAGAGAGGGGGAGGTTTTTCTTATGTTGAGGTAAATCCCAAGACAGGAAGGACCCATCAAATTCGTGTTCACTTTAAAGCTATCAATTACCCAATTGTTTGCGATAAACTTTATGCTCCAAAACAAGAATGCGCCTTAGGGTTTGAGAGATTAGCTTTGCATGCTTATTCTTTAGAAATCTCGCTACTGAATGGCACTAAAATGATTTTTGAGGCTGAATTACCTAGCGATTTTCAAACAGCTCTAAAAAATTTTAAAAATTAAAATATAAATTTAGATTCTTTAAAATTAAAAAAACCGTTGGTGACGAATCTCATCACCAACGGTTTTTGTATAGCTACCCTAAAATTCTTTCAATATCTTCATCTGAGCTTACTTTTTTTATACTCCACATTTTAGTTTTTTTATTTATCTTAACACAAGAACCGCTTCTTCTTTTATAATCACTGCCTGATGATAAAAAAGTTTTAATGGCAATTGTTAGAGAGTTTATCGCTATAAAACCTAAAATCAATCCAAGGCAAGTTTTTAAAAATTCTGGATGTAGATTATTCATAAGTTACTCCTTTATTCTTGTTAAAGGTTGAATAAATAACAAATCTACCTAGAATATACCGTAGTTTTTTATATTAGACAACCAAACTAATTATAATTTGTTGCGAAATAGGACTATATATGATAATCTATTGTTCATTATGAATACGGATATTATAAGTAAAGTAAATATTTCTCCCGTAAATATTGAAGATAGAAAAAAGCTTGGAATTAAAGCCGGGGATACTGTGCGTGTTTGGGTAAAAATTCAAGAAAAAGGGAAGACTCGTTTGCAGGCTTTTGAAGGTTTGGTATTGGCTAGAAAGCATGGATCAGAACCAGGGGCTACTTTTACTGTAAGAAAAGTTTCAAACGGAGTTGGTATTGAAAGAATCTTTCCGCTATATTCACCAAGTATTGATAAAATAGAAATCGTAAAAAGAGTTAGCGTTAGAAGATCAAAACTTTATCATATTCGTGAAAAAGTTGCTCGTGAAATTAAACGACAGATGAGAAAAATGAAGACAACAAATATTTCTTCATTGAGCGATTCTGAGGAAGAAACTAGAATAGCTAAAGAAGAAACAGAAGCAACAGCGAAAGCAGAAGAGGAAGCAAAAGTAGTAGTAGAGACAGAAGTTGAAGTTACCGAAGAAACTCCTGTTGAAGCTGAGGAAACAGAGGAAGCTCCTAAAGAGGAAGTTAAGGAAGAAGAGAAGCAGGCTTAAACTAATAAAAATAAAAAAAATCAGGAACTTTGTTCCTGATTTTTTTACCTTCAACAACTTGATACTTGATACTTACTACTTTATACTTGTTGTTATGTTGCTCAGGTGGCGAAATTGGTAGACGCGCAGCCTTGAGGGGGCTGTGGATATTATATCCGTGCTGGTTCAAATCCAGTTCTGGGCACAATAAAAATATGAAAAATAAACCTAAACTGATAATTTTTGCTTCCGGTTCTAAAGATGGAGGCGGTTCTGGACTTAGAGAACTTGTTGAAAATAATAAGACAGGTGTTCTGGATGCGGAAATTGTCGCGGTAGTTTCTAACCACGAAAATGGTGGGGTAAGGAAAATAGCTGATGAATATAGAATTAAATTTATTTTATTCAAAGGCCCTTATGTCGCTGAAGAATATCAGAAAATTATAAAAGAAACTGGGGTAGAATGGGTGTCACTTTCGGGCTGGTTAAAGCTTGCTCTTGGTTTGGACCCACAAAGAACAATTAATATTCATCCTGGGAGAATTCCTCAATTTGGTGGAAATGGAATGTATGGACATTTTGTTCATGAAGCAACCATCGATGCTTACAAAAGAGGAGAAGTAGAATATTCAGCAGTGACAATGCATTTTGTTACCGAAATTTATGATGATGGCCCTGCTTTTTTTGAATATCCTGTTTGGATAAGAAAAGACGATACACCAGAAACTCTTGCGCAGAGAGTAAATAAAATCGAACATGGTTGGCAGTCTTATATCACAAACTTGGTAATCCACGAAGAAATTAAGTGGGATGGAAAAAATAGGGAGTCTTTAGTTTTGCCAGAAGGATATAAATTTTTGGTAAAATAAAATAAAAACTAGACTAATTCGGTATAAATTGTTATAAATTAGCTTGTTGTTAATTGTTTGGGGTTTGTAGCTGTTGGCTGTGAACTGTGAGCTGTTAGCTAAAAAATTAATATGGCGGCCATGGTGTAATGGTAACACTAGGGTTTGTGGATCCCTCAATCCGAGTTCAATTCTCGGTGGCCGCCCAAAAATAATGCAATAAATACGGTAGTATTTGTGTAATATATTTTTGTGCTGGCTAGTGAGAATTGAAAAGAGCGAAGTATATTTTTTCGCAGAAAAAATACGAGCGACGAGCCTAAGAGTTCTTAATGAAATTGAGTCCGCAGGACGAAAATTTCATTTAGAACTGGGAGGCAATTCTCGGTGGCCGCCCAAAAATAATGCAATAAATACGGTAGTATTTGTGTAATATATTTTTGTGCTGGCTAGTGAGAATTGAAAAGAGCGAAGTATATTTTTTCGCAGAAAAAATACGAGCGACGAGCCTAAGAGTTCTTAATGAAATTGAGTCCGCAGGACGAAAATTTCATTTAGAACTGGGAGGCAATTCTCGGTGGCCGCCCAAAAATAATGCAATAAATACGGTAGTATTTGTGTAATATATTTTTGTGCTGGCTAGTGAGAATTGAAAAGAGCGAAGTATATTTTTTCGCAGAAAAAATACGAGCGACGAGCCTAAGAGTTCTTAATGAAATTGAGTCCGCAGGACGAAAATTTCATTTAGAACTGGGAGGCAATTCTCGGTGGCCGCCCAAAAGAAGACGGAGAAGGATAGAATAAGAAGTTTTTTGTGGTTTGTTGACTTCTTTATTTAAAAGAGTATTATATTGACATAAGGCCCGAAAGGGTTTTTAAAAATGTTTGGTTTTGCCTTGAGCAAAGCTTCTATCCAAACAAACATATTATAAAAAGTTTTAAAGAGAACCATTTTTTAAATTGTTTTCTAAAAACTATCAACTAAAAACTAAAAACTGGAACATGAAATTAATTGATTATATAAAAGATACAAGGGGTGAGTTAAAACACGTAAGTTGGCCAACAAGAAAACAAGCCGTTTGGTTTACAATTATTGTTATTGTTATTTCTCTTTTCACAGCTTATTTTCTAGGTTTCTTTGATTTTATTTTCTCATTGTTGTTGAAAAAATTTATCATTTAAACTTACTTTTTATTATTTAATACTTATTACTTAAAACTATGGCAAAACAAGATGAAAGTTTAGGAAGAAATTGGTACGCTATTCATACCTATGCTGGTTATGAAAATGCTGTTGTGCGTAACCTAAAACAGAGAATAGATTCTCTTAACATGAAAGATTTAATCTTTGATGTTGTTGTTCCTATGGAAAAGAAAATAAAAATAAAAGGAGGTAAAAGAGTGGAAGAAATGGAAAGAATTTACCCAGGGTATATTCTTGTAGATATGATAGTTACAGATGATTCTTGGCACGTTGTTAGAAATACGCCTAGAGTGACCGGTTTCGTTGGGGCTGGAGTAAACCCAGTTCCTGTTAGTGAAGCCGAGATGAAAGAATTAACAGAAAGAATGAATCTGGACGTAACAAAGCACGCGATAGACTTGTTAGTTGATGACGCCGTGATTATTGTAGACGGGCCATTTAAAGATACAGAAGGTAAGGTTATCGAGGTTGATGAAAAAAGTGGTAAGGTCAAGGTTCTTGTTTCCATGTTCGGGAGAGAGACTCCTGTCGAATTAGACTTTCTACAAATTAAAAGAATATAATATTAACTTAATAAAAATAATATGGCAAAAAAACCAGTAAAAAAATTAAAATTACAAATTCCTGCAGGTAAAGCGACACCAGCTCCTCCTATTGGACCAGCACTTGGACAGGCTGGAATAAATATTGGTGAGTTCGTTAACCAATTCAACGAAGCAACCAAAGATAAGGTTGGAAATATAATTCCTGTTGTGATTTCTGTTTACGAAGATAGAAGCTTTGATTTTATCCTAAAGGTATCTCCTGCATCAAGGTTAATTCTGAAAAAAATAGGAATCGCAAAAGGTTCAGAAAAAAATGCTACTAAGAAAGTAGGAACTATTTCAAAAGCTCAAATAAGAGAAATCGCTGAAGAAAAAATGGAAGATCTAAGTGCTAATGATATAGAGGCAGCATGTAAGATTATTGAGGGGACGGCGAAGAGTATGGGTATCGATGTAAAATAAATTTAAATAATCCAAATTTAGCGCCGAACTTTGTTGGTATCAGGAAAATTTTTTTCGTCGTATTGCAATACGTCTCAAAAAATTTTCCTTTACCTCCTCGTTCAGCATCTAAATTTGAATCATTTTAAAAAATCTCAGCCTAGGCTGAGATTTTTTAATTTATTTTACTTAAATCTAGTAATAAGGAATAAATTAAAAAGTAACTCCTTTCAAAAAGCTATTATCAGGGCGGCATCCAGTTGGGTTTGATTGAGTTTGTTTAAGGTGATATCCTTATAAATAAAGTTCTTATTTAAGAAAATTTTTAATGAAAAATTATGAAAAAAGAAAAAATAAATCATAAAAGACAGTCTTGGGATCAATACTTTTTGGATATTATTGAAGTTATTGGAACTAGAGGTACTTGCGACAGAGGTAGATCTGGTTGTTTAATTGCAAAAAATAAGAGAATCTTATCAACCGGATACGTTGGATCTCCAGCAGGAATTGTACATTGTGATGATGTTGGTCACGAAATGCATACAGTTAAAAATGAGGACGGAACAGAAGCTCGACACTGCATAAGGACTACCCATGCGGAACAAAATGCTCTTACCGCCGCAGCAAGATTTGGCATTGCCCTTGAAGGGGCTACTTTATATTGTCATATGACGCCTTGTTATACTTGTGCAAAAATGATAGTAAACGCTGGAATAAATAAAGTTGTTTGCAATCTGGATTACCACGCAGGGGATAAAAGTAAGAATCTTTTTGAAGAAGCGAAAGTCGAATATGAACTTGTAAATAATGAGATACAGACTTACGATGATATGTAATTTTAAAAAATAAGATTAATAACCATGAAAAAAATTATTTTAGGAATAGCTGGAGAAATTGCAGGGGGAAAGGGTGCAATGACAAAATATATTGTAGAAAAATTTGATGGCACATCACTTCGATTTTCAACCATGCTTCGTGATATTTTAGATCGATTATATTTTGAGCAAAGCAGAGATAATATGCAAAAACTTTCTACTTCTTTGAGGAGTGTTTTTGGTGAAGATCTTTTGGCAAAAGTTATGGCTGATGATGTAAGAAAAAATGATGCGAATATTATTGTGATAGATGGAGTGCGAAGAATAGATGATATAAAGTATCTCAAAGAAATTCCTTATTTCAAACTAGTTTATGTAGATACTAATATGAAAAAGCGTTACGAAAGAATTGTTGGAAGAGGAGAAAATTCAGATGATAATCAAAAAACATTTGAACAATTCCAAATTGATCACGAAAAAGAAACAGAACTCCAAATTAAAGGTTTAAAAAATGAAGCAGATTTTGTTGTTGATAACAATGGGTCTTTAGAAGAATTTTATACTCAAATCGATAATATAATTAAAAAAGATTAATTTTACTTGACTCGTACTTTACAAAAAACTATACTCAAGCCAGATTTGTCGTTTGGGAAGTTACATATAATCATCTTAATGGAGGTTTGCCGTGTTTTTATCACTTGAAGGTGGAGAAGGTTCTGGAAAAACAACCCAGATAAGAAGAATTTCTGCATTGTTTGATGCTCGGAATATCGAGTATCTTCTTACAAGGGAACCTGGCGAAGGAACCATTGGCCAACAAATCAGAGCTATTCTGTTGAATCCAAAAAATGAGGAAATTGTTCCTAAGGCAGAATTGTTGTTGTACATGGCTGACAGAGCTCAGCATCTTGAAACGGTAATTATGCCGGCATTGAAATCTGGGAAGATTGTCGTGTGTGATCGTTTTTTTGATTCCTCCGCTGTTTACCAAGGAGTCGTTGGTAGGGTGGGTTTAAAAATCGTTCACCTTTTCCACACTGTTGCTTTCAGTAACTTCAAGCCCGATTTAACCATCTTGCTTGACGTCCCCCCAGAAATTGGGCTTCCTTGAACATTTGTTCAAGTGAAGAACGGGGATCGGGGAGATGATGAATCGCGTTTTGAAAAGAAAAAGATGACTTTTCACAACAGGATTAGAGAGGGGTTTTTGCAGATTGCGAAAAACGAACCTCGTCGAGTAAAAGTTATCGACGGAACATTAAGTTCGGATAGGGTTTTTAAGGAAATCAAAAAAATCCTTAAGTTGAAGCAGGTCATTTAATTTTTCTGTTGTTTTCGATTCTCCCCGTCTGGCCTCTGTGCTGGGCGGGGATTTCTTTTTTCTCTTGACTCCAATTGAACAAAAAACTATACTCAAGTCAGATTTGTCGTTTGAAAAATATTACGGTATTAAAATAAAACAGAGTATAGGAGGTAGTTATTATGCGTTTATGTAGTTTTTCCTCAAACAATTTATCATCTAGTGTAGTTGCTCAATCGGTCGGTCAATTAATTTCTGATTTGAAAAGACAAGGCAAGAAGATAGTTCTTACATCTGGTACCTTCGATCTTTTTCACATTGGACACGCCCAGTATCTTCAAAAAGCAAAAGATTTGGGAGATGTTTTAATAGTCGGCTTGGATAGCGATGCCAAGGTTAAAAAGAGAAAAGGTCCTGATAGACCTATTGTGTCTGAAGATGAAAGATCGGCCATATTGTCGTTTGTTAGGCCTGTTGATTTCATCGTGCTAAAAGATCTTGAAGATGGGCCAATGGAACTTATAAAAACTGTTAAACCAGACATTCTCGTCATTTCTAAAACAACCAAACACAGTAACGAAAAAGTCGATAAGATGCGCAGTTTTTGTGGGCACATTCATGTTCTGGAGGCACAATCTACGACAAGTACCACTGCTAAGGTAAGGAGGCTATTTGTAGATGGAGCTAAAAAATTTGCAGAAAATTTAGCTCCTAAACTGGAAAAACTTCTTCAAGAAGAAATCCACAACCTTTGAGGAGAAGTCTAATGAGTAAGATACTCGTTTCCTACATTCCAGCTCTCCACAAGGGTTATCTGAATTTGTTTTGCGAATGTGGCGCGAAAACCTTGTACATAATTGGGGATGATTTGATTAACTTAATTCCTGATTTAGATTATGTTTCAAGGAAGGATTCTCTGAGAGCTATATCACCAGAAATGGTGATGGATGCGGTAAGATCATGGAATATTTTCGACAGCGTGCATGTATTAAATTTGAATTCTATCCAGTTTTTGGTTTCTTGTGGAGATCAAATTATCATGCCTGACGAGGATGTCTCAAGGTCTATTTCACAAAAATATTTTCTCGGCAAGGATGTCATTTTTCACCAGATTTTTTTAAGGTGGAATAAAGTAAACACAACAGCGGCAAAAAAGCTTTCGTGTGATCGAATATCTTTGACGAATTTTGAGAAAGAAGTTGTGGGTGTTGTACTAAATGAATCCCAGAAAAGTTGGGACTGGTGGCGACAGGTTGGCGGAGTAATTACAAGAGGAGAAGAGATCTTGTTAGTTGCTCACAATCAACATCTTCCAGAAGAACAAAACCCCTATATTTTCGGTGACCCGAGAGCTGTTTTTAACAAAGGCGTTAATATTGAACTTTCTACCGCTGAACATGCTGAAGCAATACTCATTGCCGAGGCAGCAAAGAGGGGGATTTGTCTCGAAGGAACGTATCTTTTTGTCTCAGACTTCCCTTGTCCTCCTTGCGCAAAGTTGGTAGGCAGGAGTGGTATTAAAAAGTGTTATTTTATCAATGGATACGCTATGTTAGATGGCGAGGAGGTACTTAAAGACCGTAATGTTGAGATCATTCAGATAATAATGTAGTTTATTTCGAAAAAAAAGAAACCCCTCCGGCCGAAAGGTTTGGAGGGGTTTAATCTTTTGCTTTTTTGTAACCAAGTTTTATTCTTAAAGGAGAAGATTCTTTTGATCTACCGACTTCTCCGACGATGATTTGTAGGTGGATGTGGTTAACACTAGAACCAGTTAAATCGGTTTCACCAAATCTCATGAACAAAGAACCTCCATCAAGATTGTATTTTTTTTCAATCCATGACAGGAGTTCAACAAGTTCTGTCCCAGCCTTTGGGTCAATTTCCTCAAGTTTAACCGCATGATGTTTGTAGACGATAAGTAAGTGTAATTTTGTTCCTTTGTACGGAACAAAGTTTTCGGTCAACATCCACCAAACCCCTTCTTTAATGATCGGTTTAGTGTGATACTTTTTGAAATTTTCCATGCAAAACGGACACACACCATCAGCTTCTATTTTTTTCATGATGGCAGTTTGTTCTGGTGTTCTGGAATGATTGATATCTATAAATTTTTTCCTTTTAAGTTTCATAAAACTGTATTTTATATTATCATACTTCCCTTTGCCTATACATATCTCTTCCCAGTCATTTTTATTGATTTTTGGGAAAAATACATCTCCATCGAAATGTCCTTCAACAATGGTTAAATATATTTTGTCAGCATACGGTAATGCTAATTCATATATTTGCTCACCACCTATGACAAATACTTCACCACTGGAGATTTTCAAAGCTTCTTCAAAAGACTCAACAACAAAACATCCTTCCCCCACCTCGTAATTTATTTTCTTAGTGAGGACTATACTCAATCTACCTTTGAGAGGGTGACCAAGTTTTTGTATTATGGATTCGTAAGTTTTACGACCCATTATCACAGTGTGTCCTGTAGTAATTTTTGCAAAGTATTTTAAGTCATCTGGTATGTACCATGGGATTTGATTTTTGTGACCTATAACCCCGTTAAGGGACATGGCCACAATTATAGATACTTGTGTGGTCATGTCCCTTACCTCCGTTATCAAATTGCTACTGGAATATCTTTCATTGCTGGGTGAGGATTGTAATCGTCGCCCAGTGTAAAGTGTTTTTTCCTGAAACCAAAAAAGTCATCAACATCGGTATTCATGGTTACTGTTGGAAAGGGTCTTGGTTCTCGCTTGATGAGTTCCTTCATTCTCGGAATTTGATCCACATAGACGTGAGCATCTATTGGTTGGTGAATAAATTCAACAGGCTTTAACCCGGTGGCATGGGCCATCATCATTGTTAAAGCAGCATATTGAATCATATTGGATGGAACTCCGACAGGAAAATCAGCCGAACGCTGAACCATTACTGTAGTGAGTTCGTCACCATACACCTTGAAATAAAGCCAGCCATGACACGGGGCAACAACAACCTTTTGTTGTTTTCCTTTGCCTCGGCCGATGAACTGAGGTATCCAAGGGCTGACGAAATGGGTTTTCAAATGAGGAATCTCCTTGATTTGCTCAATGATATGTTGGAACTGATTAAAAGTTCCTCCATCAGCAGTAGGAAAATCATGGAATCCTGCTCCATAAGAGCCGGGACCTAGGTCACCAGCTTCCAATCCTCGTTTCGCACATTTTTCAGGTGTACCCCAAAGTGACCAAAACTTACAGCCAAATTCTTCCAGTCCCTTGAGTGTTCTCACTCCATTTACAAATGCACAGATTTCTCCGATGGGTTGTCCCCAAAATGATTTTACACTCCTTTCTGTAATCATTGGGAAGCCATTATCAAGACGGTAGTGGCTTGCTGGCGGACACAGAACCGTTAAGGTATCTGTACCAGGTTGACTCTTGGATCTCACCCCTTGTTCAAGTATGAGCTTGATCGTGTTTTGGTATTGATAATCAGGTGTCCTTCCTTCGTAAGGTTTGTAAGCGACGTTCTCCATTGTTTCTTCTCCTCTTGTATATGTTGATCTTGGTTACTTTCAATGAACCTACTTCCTATGGAATTTATACACAAACAGGCACCCAAAGTCAATCAAATCCTTTTTAATTTACTATTTTATTGTTATCATATTTACTAATATGAAAATAAAAATACAAAAAATATCAGAGGACGCGGTTGTTCCTAATTATGCAAAAGCGGGCGATGCTGGTTTTGATATATATTCTTCGGTTGATGAAGCAATTACACCAGGAGAAATGAAAAGAATTTCGGCTGGAATTAAAATGGAAATCCCAGATGGTTATGTTGGTTTAGTTTGGGATAAAAGTGGAGTGGCTTTTAATAATGGGGTTAAGACGATGGCGGGAGTTATTGATTCTGGTTACCGAGGAGAAATATTGATTGTTTTAAAAAATCTTAGTGAAAAAACTTTTGAAATTAAAAAGGGTCAAAAAATTGCTCAAATGTTAATTCAAAAAATTGAGAGTCCAGAAATTGAAGTTGCTGATTCTTTGGGTGAGACAGAAAGAGGCGATGGTGGTTTTGGAAGTACTGGGGTTTAATAAAGACAGAGAAACGAAGGAACATAGAAACTAAAGAACAGAAGAACAGAAGAACAGAGAAACAAAAGAACAAAGAAACAAAGAAACAAAGAAACAAAGAACAAAGAAACAGAAGAACAGAGAAACAAAAGAACTCTAAAACAAAAATCGCCTCAGGCGATTTTTGTTTTTATAAAAGCTTTTCTTTTTTACTTTTTTGTGTTAAAAATACCTCTGGCGTTCTTAATCAAAGTGGTAAAAAATTTAATGAGGGGGGCTTTTGATGCAGATTAATGAAGTAAAAGAGGTTATCAAGGCAGCGGTGATTCAGGGTGGACGGCTTCTGTTGGTCCGCGAAGGAAAGATTTGGACATTGCCTAGCGGGATGCCACAGGCAAGTGATTCTACTGACATCCAATGTCTTATCCGAAAGTTTTGTAGCCCAACTTCGCATATTGCATGTCTCGAGTATTTCAAATGTTTCCGAAGGGGGACTAGTCTTCTTTCTTCACAAGAGGTATGCGACATCGTCTATCTGGTCGAGGGGGAAGGTTTTTGTCCCGACGACTCCGCCAAAGGTACTATGTTGGCCGAAGACCCACTGAGTCTCCCTCTGTGTAGCGCCACAAGGCAGGTGGTGAGTGCTCTCCAACAACAAGGGCATCTTCCCCAAAATTGAGCTTTTTGCTCGTCCGAAAGCCCCGTTGCGATGCGGGGCTTTTATATTTATAAAAACTACCTGCTGTGGTAGTATTTAATTTATTATGAAAAAAGCTTTCATTTTTGATTGGTCAGGAACTCTAAGTGACAATTTCCATTGTTTTTATAAAGTGTGTGGGCTTATCTTTGAAGATCAGGGTGGTACTCTACTTTCTGAAGAAGAGATAAAAATAAATTTTACGATGCCTTACATGAAATTTTGGAATAAATATTTCCCTGACTTAACAAAAGAAAAAGCTGAGGAGTTGTACGAAAAATTTATTCATCAAGTTGGTGAGCCGGATATTTTCTATAATGTGCAACAAGTAGTTGAGTATTTAAAAATGCATGGCTTTGAATTGTTTATTGTTAGCTCTGATCCAATTTCAAAATTAATGCCGGAAATTGAAAGATCTGGGATTTCTCATTTTATAACAAAGACCATCGGAGGAGGAAATCATCTCAAAGAAGAATCAATTGCTTCTTTGGTCGAGGAATACGGGCTTGATAGAGCCAATACTTTTTATGTAGGGGATACTTGTGGGGATGTAGAATTCGGGAAAATGGCACAGGTTAAAACGGTTGCAATTACTTGGGGGATTCAACATAAGGATGTAGTTTCAAAATCAAACCCGGACTATTTAATAGATGATATAATAGAAATACAAAATATTATTTAAAAATAATGAAGAACAATGATTGCTATTAAAAAAGAATTAGAAAAATTAACAAAAGAAGCTCTCGGTGAATTGGGGGTTGAGACTGACGTTGTTCACATGGAACACCCCGTTGATTTAGCTATGGGGGATTATTCAACCAATGTTGCTATGGTCTATTCAAAACAATTTGGGCAAAATCCAAAAGAACTCGCCGAAAAAATCGTTGAAAGAATAAAATTCACAGGAACTGAGTCCTTGGAGAAGGTTGAGGTGGCAGGTGCGGGCTTTATAAATTTTTATCTAAGCAAAAAGTTTTTTGAAGAAAATCTTGGCACAGTTTTAAAAGCAGGCGACAAGTATGGAAGTAACGAAAATTTGAAAGGAAAAAAAATAATGGTGGAATATACTGACCCTAATCCTTTTAAACAATTCCACATTGGGCATCTTATGAGTAACACCATCGGGGAATCAATTGCAAGAATCATTAATTTTAGTGGTGCAGAGGTAAAGAGAGCTATTTACCAAGGTGATGTTGGAATTCATGTTGCCAAAACTATTTATAGTTTAATGGATGATGTTTCCTTACGGGAGAAATTTGAGGAGTTTAGAAATAGTAGTGTAAAAAATGTTACAGACCTAGGGTTGAGGATCGGTTTATTGGGGCAAGCCTATGCTTTGGGAGATAAAAAATACAACGATGATGTTGAAGTGAAAAAACAGATTGTCCGGATAAACAAAAAAATTTATGATAAATCTGATGAAGAAATAAATAGTTTTTATGAAGTAGGAAAAAAATGGAGTCTAAACTTTTTTGAGGTTATTTATGACAAACTAGGTATGAAACCGATTGTTGATAGTAAAGATATAGATAGCAGGAAACATTTTGATTTTTATTATTTAGAGAGTAACACAGGTGTTTTAGGTAAAAAAATCGTAGAGGAATATCTAGAAAAAGGAGTTTTTGAAAAAAGTGAAGGAGCTATTATTTTTTCTGAAGAAAAATCTAGTTTGCATACGAGGGTTTTTGTTAATTCAGAAGATTTGCCCACTTATGAAGCAAAAGAATTAGGTTTAGCCCAAATAAAATTTGAAGAATACCAATATGACAAGTCTATCGTTATTACGGGTAATGAAGTAGACGGATACTTTCAGGTCTTATTGAAAGCTATGGAATTTATTTATCCTGAGTTAGCTAAAAAAACCAAGCATATTTCTCACGGTATGCTAAGGTTGCCTGAAGGAAAAATGTCTTCTCGTACTGGGAATGTTCAAGGGGCAATTGAATTGCTGGGAGAAGTTGAAAAAGTTGTTGAAAAGAAATTTAAAGAATCTAAAGATATTAGTGTTGTGAACCAGGTTGTTTTGTCCGCAATCAAATATTCAGTTTTGAGATCAGCGAGCGGAAAAGATATTATTTTTGATTTTGATAAATCAGTTTCTGTTGAAGGAAACTCTGGACCATACTTGCAATACACATACGCCAGAGCAAAGTCTGTTATTGAAAAAGCCCACCAAGAAAATATAAAAAGTTGGTTGTCCGACAACCAACTTTTAGATGAAGAAATAACAGAGGTAGAAAAGTTGCTTTATCGTTTCCCAGAAATTGTAGAAAGAGCAGGGGAAGAATATGAGCCTCATTATATTGCTACTTATCTTTTTGAATTGGCTCAAACCTTCAACTCTTTCTATGGAAACAACAAAATTGCCGATAAAACAGACAAAAATGCTCCATACAAAGTAGCTCTTACAGAAGCAGTTGCTCAAATTATTAAAAATGGTTTGAATCTTTTGGGAATTGAAAGTCCTGAGAGACTATAAATTAGTCTATAGTTGATAGTAGGTAGTTTATAGAAACAAAAAATAGATGATTAAAAATAAAATTCAATTAATTACATATGCAAATTCTTTTGGTAAAAACATCGAAGAATTACACTCAATTTTAAACAGGTTTTTTAAAGAAGAGATAGGGGGTGTTCATTTGCTTCCTTTTTTTCCATCATCATCTGACCGTGGTTTTTCGCCTGTTGATTATTTTGAGGTTGAATCTTCTTTTGGCACTTGGGGTGATGTAAAAAAGTTGGCTAGCGATTATGCTTTAACTAGCGACCTCGTTATTAACCATATTTCAAGACATTCCAAATATTTTCAAGATTTTCTTGAGAAAGGTGATAAATCTGAGTATAAGGATTGTTTTATAACACCAAAAAAGTTTAATCAAAACCATAGTATTAAATATTTAAAGTACTTAGAAAAAAGACTGCCAGCTTTTATCTTGAGTATTTTTGATAACATCAGTCAATCCGATTTTATTTTTCACAAAAATGGTATTAATAAAATAGATTTAGGAAAAATTTATCGTCGGCATCGAAATCCTCTTTTCTATGATTTTGAAAAAAAAGATGGAACTAAGTCTGTTTTATATTGTACCTTTTCTCCCGACCAAATTGATTGGGACATAGAAAACCTAAAGGTTAAAAAAATATTTAAAAAAATTATTGATAATCTTGCAAAGAATAAAATAAAGGTCGTCCGTTTAGATGCGGTTGCCTATGCGGCTAAAAAAAGAGGAACAAATGGTTTTTTTATAGAAGAGACCTACAATTTTATAAAATGGCTAGCAAAGACGTCTCACAGTAACGGAATGCAAGTTTTACCAGAAGTTCACTCTAAATATATTTCCCAAATAAAATTGTCTCAGATAAAAGGCGTTGATTATGTTTATGATTTTGCTCTGCCTCTAGTTGTCTTACACACAATTTTTTCGCAAAGTAGTCGTCGTTTAGAGGAATGGGTAAAGGTTAGACCTACAAACGCCATGACCGTCTTGGATACTCATGATGGTATTGATATCTCAGACGTGGAAGGATTTTTGTCAGAAAAAGAAATAGAGGATATTAAAGAAAAAGTTTTTTCTTTCGATAATTCTTCTGCCAAAATTGCGTCAGGTTTTGGATTTGGAAATACGAACATAAATCAAATTAATAGTAGTTTTTATTGTGCTGTTAACAAAAAGCATGATGACTATATAAACGCAAGAATAATTCAATATTTTATGCCTGGGATCCCTCAGATTTTTTATGTCGGCCTATTGGCTGGGGGTAATGATTTAAAAAGACTTTATAAGACAAAGACGGGTCGTGAAATTATGAGACATAATTATACAAAAAAAGAAATTGAAAAAAATTTAAAAAGAAAGATTGTTCAGAGGTTACTAAAGTTGAGTCGTTTTAGAAACAACTACCCCGCCTTTGATGGAAAATTTTCATTTGAAGTAGGCGAAAAAAACCATTTGTTTATTATGAAATGGGGAAAAGATTCTTTTTATTGTGAGGCTCATATAGATTTAAAGAAACACGAAAATAAAATCAAATATATTGACCCAGAAACCAAGAGCTTGGTTGAGGAAAGTTTTTAAATAATCCATGTTTTATTGAATTGCCCAAGTCAATTTTTTGATGTAATATAAAATTGTTAGTAAAGAAGGAGAAGCATTAATGGTTGCTTAAATAGATGACCGGCCTTGCCGTAAAACATCTATGGTGGGTTCGACCCCCTCCCTCCTTCTTTTTATTTTTTAATTAATTTATTATATGAAAAATTTATTTTATGTTATTTTGATCTTAGTTGTGGTCGCTGTTGGAAGTTGGTTTTATAAAAACACTCTCCCAAACCTTCCCAACGAAGAAGTTGTTAATGAAGAATTAAAAGCTATCGATGAATCAATCGCTATCGAAGAAAATAATTATCAAGATAATTATGATTTGAAAAAAGATTTTGTTGGTCGCTGGGAAAGTAAAGAAGATTCTAAAAGTGTAATTGTTTTTAATGAGAATGGGGGATTCGAGAGTATTTACGACGGAAAGTCGATTGATTCTGGAAACTGGTTTGTTGATGGCTATAAGTTAATCAATATAACTAATGAAGAGGAATTTACTTACACGATAATATTTGTTGGTATTGAGAGACTTGAATTGAGTTATTTGCCTAATGGAAATACTTTAAGTTTTTCTCGAATTGAGGAATAAACCCAAAATTAGCGCCCTTCGGCGTCGCGATTCACAAAATGTCAGTCGTCGTATTGTAATACGCCTCCTTCCATTTTGCTCTCGCTTCACCGAATCGCATCTAATTTTAGGTTTATTCCAAAATACCCCGTGCCCTCAGGCCGGGGTATTTTATTTTTGCTTGCCCCCACACCTTTCATAATATCGTTCTTTGGAAAAAATAGGTAAATCTCTTTTGTAAAATTATTTAATAATATTATGAAAGGTGTGGGAGCTTGACGTAAAAGTTTATTTAGGTAGTATAATGATGTAAATTTGCTCTTTTTTGTGAAGAGAGATACATTTTACAAGTATTGCCCAGAGCAGGCTTCTTTGGGAAGCTAAAACTTGCGAGATGTTGGCGAATGCGTGTGTGAGGACACTGCCGCCGATTTTCTTCCTCATCTCTCTTCACATTTTTAATTTTGCTGGGGGTTTGTCTAATGGTAGGACCGCAGATTCTGGGTCTGCTTGTCGGGGTTCGAATCCCTGCCCCCCAGCCAACCTTATTTCAAGAGTTTGCATAATTTTCTAGGTTTTAGTCCTAGACTCTTGAAAGCCGGCAGGTACCCCCTGCCGGCTTTTTTAATACTTTTGTTAGATTTAGAAATTTGATACTATTAGAACATTATGATTAAAGAAATAAAAACAAACAAAGCCCCTCAAGTCGTTGGCCCTTATTCTCAAGCAATTGAAGTTGATAATTTTATTTTTTGTTCTGGGCAAATTTCCGTAGATCCTGCTACTGGTGAAATTGCGGGTGAAAATATAAAAGAACAAACGGAAAGAGTTATTGAAAATTTGAAGATTGTTTTGTCTGAGGCTGGTTCCAGTTTGTCTCAGGTTGTTAAAACAGAAGTTTATCTCTCTGATATGAATAATTTTGTTGAGATGAATAAAATTTATGCAGAAAAATTTGCCCAACAGCCATATCCCGCTCGAGCAACTATTGAAGTTGCGAGACTTCCAAAGGATGTTTTGGTTGAAATCTCTTGTATTGCTCATAAATAATAAATATATGAAATCACAAATTACTCCCAAATTAATAGAAGAAGCCTATGGCCGGCTAAAAGATATAGTTATCAAAACACCCCTTCAGCTTAACGAGAGGCTATCAAAGCAATATAAAGCAAAAGTTTATTTAAAAAGAGAAGATTTGCAATCAGTTAGATCTTACAAACTTAGGGGTGCCTACAATAAAATATCCCTGTTAACTCCTGAAGAAAAAAGAAGAGGGGTTGTTTGTGGCAGCGCGGGGAACCATGCTCAAGGTTTTGCTTTCGCTTGTAGTAAGTTAAAAATAAAAGGGTATATTTTTATGCCACAGAATACGCCTAAACAAAAAATTGAAAGAGCGAGGAGGTTCGGCGGTAAATGGGTTTCTATAGTGCTTGTTGGAGATACATTTGATGAGGCTTGCCATAAAGCAAAGAATTTTAGTGATAATAAAAACAAGGTTTTTATTCATCCTTTTAATGATGAGTTGGTTATCGCCGGGCAAGGGACTGTGGGCGTAGAAATTTTAGAACAACTAGAAGAAAGCCCTGATTATATTTTTGTTCCCATTGGGGGAGGAGGGTTAATTTCTGGTTTGGGTACCTATGTGAAATCAAAATACCCAAAGATTAAATTAATCGGGGTAGAATCAGAGGGAGTTCCTTCTATGTTTCAATCATTAAAAAAAGGAGAGGTAGTTACCTTAGATAAGATTGATAAGTTTATAGACGGGACTGCCGTTAAAACTGTTGGGAAATTAGGATTTGAAATTTGTAAAAAAATCGTAGACAAAGTTTTGCTAGTTCCCGAAGGAAGGGTTTGTCAGGAAATGATTTTGCTTTATCAAAATAATGGAATTGTTACGGAACCTGCTGGGGCTTTAGCTTTATCTGCAATTGAGCAATTAGCCGAAAAGATACAAGGGAAGACTGTCGTGTGTATTGTAAGCGGTGGTAACAATGATATTAGTAGATACCCTGAGATTATCGAGAGAAGTTTGGAATATCAAGGACTAAAGCATTACTTTATAGTTGAGTTCCCTCAAAGAGCTGGGGTTTTGAAAACATTTATCGAGAGAACCTTGGGCCCTGGGGATGATATTGTTTTGTTTGAATATTTTAAGAAAAATAATAAAGAGTCCGGCCCAGCTTTGGTTGGAGTTGAATTGGCGAGAAAAGAAAATTTTAATCTGTTACTAAAAAGATTAGATAAATTAGGCTTTAAGTATCAGGTCATTGATAGAAAAAGCCCTTTGTTTGGTTTTGTTGTTTAAATATCTTTTTAAATTGCTCAAGCTGGGTGTTTGATGTAATATTAAAACTAAGTTTTTAGTTGGTAGTTTTTTCAGCCGGAGGCTGATTAGCCTTTGGCTAAAGTTTTTAGAAAAATTATCAATATAAAGAGTTTAAAATATGGAAGATAAAAATAATAATAAATCCGAGACTGCTAAAAGTGAAGAAGAAGTTCTGAAATTTTGGCAGGATAATAAAATTTTTGAAAAATCTACCGAGAAGGAATCTCCCAACGGCTCTTTTGTTTTTTATGATGGACCTCCTTTTGCTACTGGTTTACCTCATTATGGTCATATTTTGGCAGGAACCATGAAAGATATCATTCCTCGTTATCAAACAATGCTTGGTAAAAAAGTTTCTCGTCGTTGGGGCTGGGATTGTCATGGTTTGCCGATTGAAAATTTAATTGAAGATGAACTAGGTTTCAAAAACAAACAGGACATCTATGATTATGGAGTAGAAAAATTTAATGAAGCGGCCAAGAATAGTGTGCTTCGTTATGATGTTGATTGGAAAAAGATTATTCCACGAACAGGTAGATGGGTGGATATGAATGCTAGTTACCAGACAATGGACACTTCTTACTCTGAGTCTATCTGGCATATTTTTAAAACTATCTATGACAAAAATTTAATTTACGAAGGACACAAAGCAATGCATTTGTGCCCTCGGTGTGAAACAACCCTTTCAAACTTTGAAGTTAATCAGGGGTATAAAGATATCAAAGATTTGTCAGCGACAGTTAAGTTTGAATTAGCAGACGAGCCCGGAACTTTTGTTTTGGCTTGGACAACTACTCCGTGGACTTTGCCTGGAAACGTCGCTTTGGCAGTTCACCCAAATATTGATTATTTAAAAATTGAAAATACAAACGAAGTAAAAAAAATTGAGCCAGGAGAAACTTACGAAAGTAATTTTAAAAAAGAATATTATTGGGTTGCTAAAGAAATTTTTGAAAATAAAAAAACACCGATAACTCCAAGAGAAGACGAAGACATGTTTGATTTTTTAGGTCATCTTGTAAAAAATGTTAATGAGATAACTAAGGGTTCAGAATTAATTGGAAAATCTTACAAACCACTTTTTGATTATTATTCAAAAGACAAAAGTTTGGAAAATCACAAAAATGGTTGGAAAATTTACGGAGCTGATTTTGTAACTACCGAAGATGGAACAGGGATTGTTCATATTGCTCCTGCTTTTGGTTCTGATGATATGGAGTTGGGTAAAAAAGAAAGCTTACCTTTTGTTCAGCATGTTTCAATTGATGGAAAATTTAAATCAGAAGTGGGGGATGGGTTAGCTGGTTTGTACGTAAAGCCTAAGGATGACCACATGGCAACTGATATTGAGATGATAAAACTTTTGGCTAATAGAGAGGGGGGTAGCGTGTTGTTTTCAAAAGAAAAAATTGAACACTCTTATCCTCATTGCTGGAGATGTCACACCCCACTTCTTAACTACGCGACCTCTTCTTGGTTTCTAAAAGTAACAGGAATTAAGGATGAAATGATTAAAGCTAATCAAGAAGTTAATTGGGTGCCAGAAAATATTCGAGACGGAAGGTTTGGTAAGTGGCTTGAAGGAGCTCGTGACTGGGCAATTTCCAGAACTCGTTTTTGGGGAGCTCCGTTACCAGTTTGGCGTTGCCAAACTAGGAAAATACAAAGTGTAGAACACAAAAACCAAACGAAACACGAAACACAAAACACAAATTCTCAAGATAATGGTTGTGGAAAGATAAAAATAATTGGTTCGATTGATGAATTAAGAAAAGAGACAAAAGGAACAAATAATTACTTTGTGATTCGCCACGGTGAGGCAGAAAATAATACCTTGAATGTTTGTAGTTCAAAAGCAACGAATCCTCATCATTTAACAGAAGTAGGAAAAGAGCAAGTAAAAGAAGCTCTAGAGGAACTAAAGAAGAAAAAAATAGATGTAATCATTTCTTCACCTTTTGTTAGAACAAAAGAAACCGCTGAAATAATCTCCGAAGGAATCGGAATTAAAAAAACCGATATTATTTTTGATGAAAGAATTATCGAAGCCCAAGTAGGTGATCTCGAGGGTAAAAATGTAGATGAGTATAGAAGTTTTGCCGGCTCTTTACTGGGGAAATTTACACAGGCTACTTCTAACGGAGAAAGTCTTAATGAGACAAAAAATAGAGTGGGAGATTTTATTTACGACATAGATAAAAAGTATTCAGATAAGAATATCTTAATTGTTACTCACGAATATCCTGCTTGGTTTTTGCTTTCCGTAGCAAAAGGGTTAAATGCCGAGAAAACAGTTGCTTTTAAAGAGGAAGAAAATCTTTTTGGAAATGCTGAAATTCGTGAATTGGATTTTGCCCCATTACCTCATAATAAAAATTATGAAACAGATTTACATATGCCTTATATTGATAAGGTTGAATTTGATTGCGAGTGTGGTGGAAAAATGAAAAGAATCGCAGAGGTTTTTGATTGTTGGTTTGAGTCGGGGGCGATGCCTTATGCTTCTAATCATTATCCTTTTGAAAACTTAGACAAGTTTAACCCTGAAAAAGGAATTGGTTTTCCTGCAGATTTTATCGCCGAAGGAACCGATCAAACTCGTGGCTGGTTTTATACGTCTATAGTATTGGCGACAGCTATGTTTGGGAAAACTTCTTATAAGAATGTAATTGTGAACGGCATGGTGTTGGCGGAAGATGGAAAGAAGATGTCAAAAAGTTTAAAAAATTATCCTGATATCTCATACATCCTTGATAAATATGGAGCTGATGCGATGCGTTATTATATGATTAGTTCTCCGATTGTTCGGGGAGAAGATTTAAACTTTTCAGAAAAGGGAGTAGATGAGATTTTGAAGAAAATTATTTTGAAAGTTAAGAATGTTTATTCTTTTTATGAGTTGTACAAGGAAGATTCCAAAACAAAAGTTAACCCGCAAGACAGTGAAAACATTTTGGATAAATGGATATTAACTAAATTAAATCAATTGATTAAAGAAGTTTCCATAGGGTTAAATAATTATGAATTAGACAGGGCTTCTCGACCAATTATGGATTTTGTTGAGGAATTGTCGACCTGGTATATTAGAAGGTCTCGAGATAGATTTAAGGGGGGTAATGACAAGGACCGAGATTATGCTTTGGCAACAACACAATTTGTTTTGAGAGAGTTTTCAAAAGTTATTGCTCCTTTTATGCCGTTCTTGGCGGAAGAAATTTATCAGAAAGTTAAAGGTAATGATGGCTTGGAAAGTGTGCACCTCGAGAGTTGGACCAAAGAAGTAAACATCGATGAAGCTATTTTGGAAAGCATGAAAAAAGTTAAAGAGATCGTTTCTTTGGCTTTGGAGGCAAGGGCAGAACTTGGAATTAAGGTGAGACAACCACTACAAAGTCTTACTGCCTACAGTCCACAAGCGACAGTTATGGATGAACAGATGGTTGAAGTAATTAAAGATGAGGTAAATGTGAAAATGGTCGTTTTTGGGGAACACGATGAAGAAAAAGTAGAATTAGATGCAACAATCACCCCGGAATTAAAAGGAGAAGGACGTTATCGAGAGTTGCTAAGAAATATTCAGAAATTAAGGAAGCAAGAAAATCTTGTTCCAAGTGATTTGGTTGAATTAGAAGTTGAGACAAACAAAGAGGGGGAAGATCTTATTAAAAAATTTGAAGTAGATTTGAAAAAAGTAGCTGGAATAGAAGAAATCAAATGCGGAACAAACGCGGAGTTGTGCAGAACTGACGCAGAAATAATAAAAATCGATGATTTAGTTTTTAAATTGAAACTTAATAAATAAAGAATCTTCGTCGACAATAAGAGAAAATGCCCAGGGAGGAGAACCTCCCTGGGCATTTTTATGGCTTAGGTCCCATTACCTTTTCTGCACTCTATAATAATGGGGCTCAGTACCAAGAGCAAGAATGACCCGCAAAAAATGAGACCTCCAATGTAAAGTAAAATCTTCGATGTTACTTCAAAGCCCAAGCAAAGAAGTCCCAATCCCAACAATCCGCCCAAAGACGTTAGTATCCAAAATTTTTTGCCCATTTTGAGCCTCCTTTTTGTGGAGAATTGAAAAAGTTACCTTTCTAAGATTAGAATAGCAGTAGGGTATTTTTTTTGCAAGACTTATTTTTGATGATATGATTAAATTATGAATTGGAAAAATTTTTTTAAACCAACTAAAGCAAAAATAATATTAGCCGTTATTATCGCAGTAATAAATATAGGAGCAGCTTTTTATTCTGCAAATGCAGTATTATGTACGGAAGGATGTATTCCGTCCAATTCTATACAAAAAATTTTATCTCCTAGTATAGAGCCGTTTACCATTGTAATGGTTGCATCAGAATTCTTTGAAGAAATCGATTTTTTACCAGAACCAATTTTTATTATTTTAATGATAATAATATCTTTATTTATTTTTATACTTTTTTGGTATTTGTTGTCTTGTATTATTTTAAAAATAAAATCATTATTTGTTAAATAAAATTTTATCTTGTTACTTGATACTCGCTACTTTACCCCCACACCTTTATTCAAAGGTGTGAGCTCACAAAGTGAGCGGGGGTTTATCAGCCCATATCTTTCATTATAAAAATGTCTAAAATAAAACATATGCATGTTTTTGCAATGAAAGGTGTGGGGGTTTATACTTGGATATTATGCATAACATCTACACCACCCAAGGTATTGTTTTAAATAGTTTTGACACTGGCGAATCGAATAAGTTTTTCTATCTTTTCACAAGAGAGCTCGGTCTTATTAACGCAACGGCCCAGGGTGTTCGAAAAATAAGTTCGAAAAATCGCTATGGTTTACAGGATTTTTCTATTTCTGATATTTCTTTGGTCAGAGGAAAAGACATTTGGAGAATAACAAATGTCTCCCCAATAGAAAATTTGTTTTTTATATTCTCTGGGCAAGGGATAAGGGAAAATAAAAGATTTGATTTTATTTTGAGTATATTTTCTTTGCTCAGAAAGCTTATCCACGGTGAAGAAAAAAATGAGGAACTTTTTGATATTGTTTCAGATACCGTAAATTTTTTGAAAGAACGAGATTTGAGTAAAAAAGAATTAGAGAACCTAGGGTTAATAACGAATATTAAAATATTAAATAATTTAGGATACTTTGACAAAAATGTGAGTAAAGAACTTTTTTCTGATTTTTTGAGTTCAAGGGAATTAAGTAATAAATTAATTTTAAAAATGGAGACTGTAAAAAAAGAAGCCCAAAAGATGATAGGAGAGATTTTTGAAGAAATGCATTTGTAGTTTATGGGCATAGGGTTGATTGGAAAATTATTTTTTTATTGTTATACTTTTACTGTATGACTGATGATAGTAAAAAAAGTGATAGGATTGAGGGGGTTAAAGCGGGGCTCTATTCCCGGAATACCCGTTTTTCTAAAGACAGAGCATCTTTTTCTCGCAGAAAATATGACATAAAATCTGGCTGGAATGATTCTCGACAAGAGGAAGAGGAAGACGGTTTTTTTGAAAGAAGAAAACCTAAAACTAAAAATTTTTCAGAAAAGATATTATTCATAGCTGTTATTTTTTTGATGCTGTCTGTCGGGTTTGTTTTTTTGATGGTTTGGCTGGGAAATAATAAGGTTTCTACGGAGAATGTTGATATATCTGTTATTGGTCCATCTTCTATGGAAAGTGGGGGTGAATTTTCTCTGAAAATTACGGTTACCAACAACAACCCAATAAATTTAGAAGTCGCAGATTTGGTGATTAAATACCCAGAAGGAACCTATTCCGCTAGCGAGCCTGGGAAAGCCTTGAGAAGTGAGAGGGTTTCCTTAGGGGTGGTTCCTTCTGGGAGAAGTATCAGAAAGGAAGTTAGGTCTGTTTTGTATGGGGAGAGAAATAGCGACAAAGACATCCTTATAAGTCTAGAATATCGTATTGCAGATTCCAACGCTATTTTCTTTAAAGAAAGGAAGTATAGTATAAACATAAGTTCTTCACCAATTGACTTAATCATTAGTCCCATGGAGAGGGTTATTTCTGGGCAGGAAATGGATTTTTCTGTTAGTGTGGTTTCCGATTCTGAGAGATCAGTAGAAAGTCTTTTATTAGTGGTAGAATATCCTTTTGGTTTCAAGTTTATCTCTTCGGAGCCAAAACCGACTTACGGGGATAATATATGGAAAATGGAAGGGGGTTCTGCTGATAAGAGTGTTGTTAAAATAAAAGGTATTGTTTCGGGGCAGAATGAAGAAGAAAGGGTTTTTCGGTTTAGTGCAGGGAACCAAGACCGAAAAGATGAGAAAGAAATCGGTGCTTTGTTTGCTTCTTTGATTAAAACTATTTCTATAGAAAAACCATTTATTGGTGTTGATATTGCTGTAAATGGGGCTCTCTCCCAAGAATATTCATTGAGCGGTAACGGTACGGTAAGAGTAGACGTAATCTGGGCTAATAATTCCTCCACTAGTATTATTGGTGGTGAAATTAACATAAAATTGGAAGGGGGGATTTTAGACAAAAATACTGTTTCTCCCGGCAAGGGATATTATCGTTCCGTCGATAATACTATTATTTGGAACAAAAGTACCAACGGTGAATTGTCAGAAATCCTCCCCGGAGCGAACGGTCGTTTTAGTTTTTCTTTTAAACCCCTAGATGTTTCCGAGAGAGGTAACTTAGTGAATCCAGAAGCTCGTTTAACCATTAGCGCAAAAGGAAACCGTATTTCGGAAGTGGGGACGCAGGAAGAGATAAATTCTTCCGTTTCTAAGATCCTTAGATTTTCTACTGACCTAAGGGTAACCCCCAATGCCACATATTATTCTGGCCCCTTTGTTAACAGTGGTCCAATTCCTCCGGAAGTTGAGACAGAAACAACCTATACAGTGACTTGGGCTGTCACCAATACAACGAATGAGGCTGGTGGTGTTAGAGTTGTTTCTTCACTTCCCACTTATGTTCGTTGGATGGGAGTTGTTTCTCCTAATTCAGAAAAAATAACATACAATCCTGTTGGCGGTGAAGTTATTTGGGATGTTGGAGACATAAAACCAGGCGTTGGTATTGTTAATAATAGGAAAGAAATATCTTTCCAGATTGCTTTTTTGCCAAGTTTGACGCACCTTACTCTAGTACCCCTCCTAACTGGGGATGTTACTATTACTGGTACTGACAAATTTACTGGTGATTCTTTGAGTAATACAAAAGCCGGTGCTTCTACTCGATTAAGTACAGACCCCGGAGCAGGTTATGGGCATGAATTTGTTAGGTAATTTATCTACTTTATAAATTTTTTAAAAATGAAAACTAACGAAGAAAAACCTAAAAAAGAGGAGCCCGTTTTAGATAAGATGGAAAAAATAGTTTCTTTGGCTAAAAGAAGGGGGTTTGTTTACCCTGGGTCTGAAATTTACGGCGGCTTGTCGGGGACATACTCTTACGGTCCTTTGGGCGTGGAGTTGAAAAATAATATTAAACAACTTTGGTGGAAAAAATTTGTTTCGACCAGACCTGATGTTGTCGGAGTGGATGGTCCTATATTACTTCACCCTAAGTTGTGGGAAGCCTCTGGTCATACGGAAGGTTTTGGGGATGCTATGGTGGATTGCAAAGAATGTAAAAAAAGATTTAGGGCAGACCATTTAGTTGAAGATGCCACAGGAAAGGACTTAGAAGGGAAAAACGAAGAAATGACAAAGGTTATTCAGGATGAAAAAATTAAATGTCCTAATTGTAAAAAAAGTAATTGGACTGAAGTAAAGGACTTCAATATGATGTTTAAGACTCAGATGAATGGGATAGAAGGCGATATTTATTTAAGACCAGAAACAGCTGGGGCTATTTTTGTTGAGTTTAAGAATATTGTCGACTCTACAAGAATAAAAATTCCTTTTGGGATTGCTCAAATTGGCAAAGCTTTTCGAAACGAAATTGTTGCCGGTAATTTTATATTTAGATTAAGAGAATTTGAACAGATGGAAATTGAATATTTAATTCATCCAGAGGCTGATTGGGGAATCCTGTTTGATGATTGGATTGTAAAACAAGAAGAATTTGCAATGGAATTAGGAGCAAAAAAAGAAGATTTAAGAAGACTGGAACATCCGAAAGAAAAGCTTTCCCATTACTCAAAAAAGACAGTCGATATTGAGTATAAATTTCCTTTTGGTTTTAAGGAATTATATGGCTTAGCTCACAGGGGAGATTTCGATTTAACTAAACACAGTGAATTTTCAAACGAAAAGTTGGAGTATTTTGATCAAGATAAAAATGAGAGATTTACACCTCATATTTTAGAGCCAACTTTTGGGGTAGAAAGGAGTTTGCTTTTAGCTTTGGTAGCGGCTTATGAAGAAGAGAAAATTGGTGAGGATGATGAAAGGGTTGTTCTTAGATTTCCTAAAAAAATTGCTCCAGTAAAAGTTGCCGTGTTACCTCTTTCTAAAAAAGAAGAACTTTCAAAACCAACATTAGAACTTTTTGGAAAGTTAAATGAACATTTTGTTTCTCAGTATGACGACACTCAATCAATAGGGAAGAGGTACCGTCGCCAGGACGAAATAGGGACACCTTATTGTGTCACCTTTGACTTTGACTCTCTTGAGGATAAGGCAGTAACTGTTCGTGACAGAGATACAATGCAACAAGAGAGAATAAACATTGATAATTTAGTAGATTATCTGAAGGAAAAATTAAATTAATTTTGTGCCTTGCTACTTAATACTCGCTCATTTATACTGTTATTATGTTAAATGATAAAAATATATCTATAAACATAACATCAGGGACAATTATAAAGATAATACTTTTTTTGTTACTTTTTGTTTCTTTGTATATTTTGCGAGATTTGATTCTCGTTATTCTGACAGCGGTTGTTATTGCTTCTGCGATTGAGCCATTAACCAAGTGGTTTACTAACCGTAAAATACCGAGGTTAATTTCTGTTATCTTTATATATGCCGCTCTTATTATTGTAGTTGTTGGTTCTCTTTTACTTCTCTTGCCACCACTTTTAGACGAAGCTTCAAACCTTTCTTCGACATTTCCTCAATACCTTAACTCTTTAAATTTATGGAATCCTGTTGACGGGGTATCTGGCGTCAATGAACTGTCAAAGGGATTTTCTGTTAGTGATATTATTTTGGAACTCAGAAATAATATAAGTAATGCTACTGGTGGTTTATTCCAAGTAGTAAGTAGGATTTTTGGAGGTGTGTTTAACTTTATATTAATCATCGTCCTCTCTTTTTATTTGGCTGTTCAGAAAGATGGTATTGCTATGTTTTTAGAAATAATCACACCAGTAAAACACGAAAAATATATAGCTGATCTCTGGAAAAGGTCTCAAAATAAGATAGGTCTTTGGATGCAGGGGCAACTCCTTCTCGCGGTTATTATCGGGGTCCTTGTTTTTTTGGGGCTAACTATTTTTGGGGTTAAATATGCTTTTTTGTTAGCGGTATTGGCTGCGGTTTTGGAATTAATCCCTTTATTTGGTCCTATTATTGCGGCTATCCCAGCTATTTTAATTGCAGTCACAGACGGAGGAACTACTCAAGGTTTGATTATTGCTGGTTTTTACATAATTATTCAACAGTTTGAAAATCATTTGATTTATCCACTTGTTGTAAAGAAGGTTGTTGGCGTCCCTCCTCTTTTGGTCATTTTAGCTCTTATTATTGGAGCTAAGCTGGCTGGATTTTTAGGAATAATTTTGTCAGTTCCTTTAGCGGCGGCTCTTATGGAATTTATTAGTGACGTCGAAAAAGATAAGAAAAAATTTCTAGAAGAAAAAGTCTAATGAAAAAGTTTTATATCACGACAACCTTGCCATATACCAATGCTCCTCTTCACATTGGGCATGCCCTTGAATATGTTAGGGCTGATTCCCTCGCTCGGTATAAAAGGCTTCAAGGTCACGAGGTATTTTTTAACACCGGTTCAGATGAACATGGGATGAAGGTATATAAAAAATCTTTAGAGGAAGGGAAAGATACCAAAGAATATACCAACGGTCATGTAGAGTCATTTAAAGAACAAATAAAAGAATTGAATATAAGTTATACTAATTTTGTTAGAACTACAGACGAGGACCACATGAAAGCTGCACAAGAGTTTTGGAAAGTTTGTGAGGCGAATGGTGATATTTATAAAAAGAATTATAAGTCAAAATATTGTGTTGGTTGTGAGTTGGAAAAAACCGATTCAGAATTAATAAAAGGTGAATGTCCTGACCACCTTGGACAGGAGATAGAAGTGATAGAGGAAGAAAATTATTTTTTTCGATGGTCTAATTATAAAGATAAACTTTTGGAATTGTATAAATCAAACTCAAGTTTTGTTGTCCCGGAATCAAGATTTAATGAGATAAAAGCTTTTGTTGAGAGGGGCCTGAATGACTTCTCCATTTCTAGATTAAAAGAAAAAATGCCGTGGGGCGTTCCTGTCCCAGGAGATGAGAACCATGTAATGTATGTTTGGTTTGATGCTTTGACAAATTATGTCTCAGTTGTTGGTTGGCCTAATGATATGGATACTTTTAGAAGTTGGTGGCCGGCATTGCAATTTGCTGGAAAAGATAATCTAAGAGCCCAGTCCGCGATGTGGCAGGCAATGTTAATGTCTGCAAATTTACCTCCTTCGAAACAAATAGTTATTCATGGTCATATTACTTCTAATGGACAAAAAATGAGTAAAAGTATCGGCAATGTATCTAACCCTCTTGATATCGTTAATGAATATGGAACAGACGCCCTTCGATATTATCTTACGAGAGAAGTTTCATCAGTTGAAGATGGGGATTATACGCAAGAAAGATTTTTAGAAAGTTACAACGCAAATTTAGCCAATGGTTTAGGTAATTTAGTTAGCCGTGTTCTAAAAATGAGTGTTTCTTATGGCGTGACTACCAGTTTGCTAGATAATGACACCGTCTTAAATAACGAGAACAATAAAGAATACAGGGATAGCATCGATGGGTATAGGTTAGACAACGCAACGGATTTTATTTGGAAGAAAATTGGTGCGTTAGATTCATTTGTTCAAGATACTCAGCCTTTTAAAACAATTAAAATAGACGAAGAAAAGGCAAAAAAAGATGTCGAGTATTTACTGAAAGGTTTATGGGAGATATCAGCTTTACTGATTCCTTTTATGCCTCAAACCGCAGAAAAAATTCAGGAGGCGATAAGAGAAAATAAAATACCAGAAGCTTTGTTTATGAGAAAGTAAAGTTTTCAGGGCTTTTGTTTTTAGTAATTTTTTACTATAATAGTGAGTATCATGAATATAGTTTTAACAACCGGTTTTCTGGTTATGCTGACCCCTTATTTAGGGTTACCTAGTATGTGGGAGACAGGCATCTTGGTTTTTCTTGGTTTTCTGATTGTTGTTAGGGCTTTATATTTGAAAAAAATATTTAAGGATATAAAAAAAACTAAAGGGAATAGCGAGAGCTCTAGTTTTAAACAAAATGAATAACTGGGAGACAAAGAAACAAAAGAACATAGAAACATAGAAACGAAAGAACAAAGAAACCAAGAAACTGTTGAGGATTTTGAAAACAAAGAATAAAAATGGTAAAAGAAAAAGAACAAAAGAATCGATTTTCTACTAAGCCTCTCTTCGCAGGGGTTTTTTTTGTTGCCCTCTCATTTTTCTCTTACTCAAGTTTCCCTGAATTCTTTTCTGTAAAATACAATGCAGCTCCAGAAGAAGTTGGAGTAGAGCTCCCCGTAGAAGAGGTTTTTGTTGCTACTCATGTTGAAATCCCAAAGTCTTTAAAAGCAATTTATATGACAGCTTGTGTGGCGAGTACCCCGAGCCTAAGAGATAATTTAATAAATTTAATTGACACCACAGAATTAAACGCGATTGTTCTAAATATAAAAGATGAAACTGGAAAAATTGCCTTTGATGTTGATGACCCTTTTTTAAAGGATTCCGTCGCTAATTTAAGCGAAGGAGAGTGTAAAATTCAAGATATAAAAGGTTTAATAAAAGATCTACATGATAAACATATTTATGTTATTGGAAGAATTCCTGTTTTTCAGGACTTGCACATGACCAAGATTAGGCCTGATTTAGCTGTAAAAAGGGCTAGCGATGGTGGAATTTGGAGAGACCGCAAGGGTATTAGTTGGTTGGATGCTGGTTCCAAAGAAGTTTGGGATTATATTATTGCTATTGGAAAACAGTCTTACGAGTATGGTTTTGATGAACTCAATTTTGATTATATAAGGTTCCCCTCTGATGGAAATATGAAAGATATTTATTATCCTTTTAGTGAGGAAAAAATTAATGCTGATTCGTACTTAGGAAAATCAAATGTTCTCAAAGAATTTTTTGTTTATCTGAGGAGAAATTTTAGAGATACCGATGTTATCTTATCGGCAGATCTCTTCGGTATGACAACAACAAATTCAGACGACTTAAATATTGGTCAGATATTAGAAGATGCCGCTCGTTATTTTGATTATGTCGCGCCAATGGTTTACCCGTCTCATTACCCTCCTAATTTTAACGGATGGAGTGACCCTAACAAACATCCTTACGAATTAATAAAGTTTGTTATGGATGAGGGTGTGAAAAAATTGGTAAATGCTAGCACAACCCCTTCAAAACTAAGGCCGTGGTTACAAGATTTTGATTACGGAGGAAATTATGATGTTCCAGAAGTTAAGGCTCAGATCCAAGCGACTTATGATGCCGGTTTAACTAGTTGGATGTTGTGGTCAGCTTCTAATAAATATACTAGTGGAGCGCTAAAAAGAGAATAAATTAAACTTATTTATTTTTGTAAGTCATTCCCTTTTATAATTTAAAAGAGAGGATATAAACGTTTTTGAAACAAAAGAGTTTTTTGCTTGTTAGGCCGACCCAATTTTGTATTGTGGATAACCCCCCCACTAATTTGGAAGGAAGTGATATCATTAATACTATTAATAGTGTGAACATTTAAAAACTATAAATTTTTTGAATACACTCTTGTTTAGCATAGAGCTATTTAAAAAAGGGAAATAAAATATGACAAAAAAAATAACCAGGTATTCTTTAGTTATTATTTTCATTGTTGGAATTTTTCTATTCAAGACAGAAGTTAGCCAGGCCGCCAATCAAATCAGCAAAGTGGATTTTGAAAACAACCTTACTGATTCGTTGGGCTATATCCACGCGTATGAATATTGGTATAATCATCCGAGCAATCCTGACCATATAGTAACTTATGTGCCGGGGCATACGGGCCTTGCAGCATGGAGCACGCATAATTTAGATGATAGTGGTGGTGATCTTAATATTGCATTTCCTTCATCGCCCTTTCCTGCAACGGATGAGTTATATATAAAATATTGGGTGAAGTTTGATGCAAATTATTCCAATTGTGTAGGAAATACATACTATAACACCAAACAACTTTGGTTTGATGGTGGAAGTTTAGGACACACGGAGATAGCATTCACCTCTTTTTCAGATACGGGAGTGGGGTTGGTGTGGCAGGGAGGATCTGGGACACCAATAGGCAGTGATTGGTTTGGAGCCAGTTATACTCGTGGCGATTGGATGAAGGTCGAGATTTATATGAAACTTTCATCCGGAACAAGCCATAGCAATCCCGATGGTCATTTCGTGATGGCTATTAATAATGAAATAGTTTCTGATAGGAACAATATAATAACCGGGCATTATAATGGCGCGGGACTTGACAGGTCTCCTGCTTTGAAAGCGACATGTGACTCTGCGGATGGTCATGGAGGATGGGCGATTGATGATTATGAGGTTTGGGATGGACTTCCTCCATTTGCGTTTATGTCATCATCCATATCAACTACCCCTCCATCTACCATCTGCACCGAATCATGGTCGTGCACCTCTTGGAGCGCTTGGTCCACTTGCACCAATAACTCCCAATCTCAAACCAAAACCTGCACCGATGCCAACTCTTGTGGCACCACCACCAGTAAACCAATCACCACCCAAACCCAATCTTGCACCACTTCCCAGACAGTTTCCACAAAACTAGCTATTAACGATCGTGTCAAAACAACCACCACTCTTAATGTCCGTGCCACTCCTTCAATAACAGGAACACTCTTGGGTTCTCAAGTTCTAGGGGCTTTTGGGACAATTATTGGAGGTCCTGTATCTAGTGATGGTTACTGGTGGTGGCAAGTGA